>Ga0272441_10000968_pt1 | contig 62074 bp, 54 predicted proteins | sample SSMProp6N_FD_193582 | JGI IMG/M metagenome (GOLD analysis project Ga0272441, IMG submission 193582) | Marine sediment archaeal communities from Little Sippewissett salt marsh, Falmouth, MA, United States - SSM-Prop-6N | ecosystem: Environmental > Aquatic > Marine > Wetlands > Sediment ... | reverse complement strand
TTCACGCCGGCATCAGATTAAATTGGATCAGAATCGGTTTGATGCACATTTTGGAACAGGTCGCATACTGGATCACCATGTCATTGTGGCAAAGCCCATGACTTTCATGAACAGAAGCGGCCCTTCCATTGAATGTATTGCCAGGTTCTATGACATGCCATGCCGGCGTATTATCGTCATTCATGATGATATTGATCTTTCCGTCGGCACTCTGCGCGTCAAGAAACAGGGGGGCCACGGCGGCCACAATGGATTGAAATCCATAATCGAATCAATGAGATGCGACAAATTTATCCGCGTGCGCATCGGTATCGGAAGAGGACCAGGCCCTGTAGAAATTACGGACCATGTGCTTGGTAATTTTCAACTGCCGGAAACCGAGACCTTGACAAAAGCCGTTATCCCCTGTGCATGCGAAGCGATTATGACGATTCTCACTCACGGCGTGGACAAAGCCATGAATATCTATAACCGCAAGCAGGCATGCCCATCTGATCTCCCGTAATTATATTTTTTTGATTTGTATTTTGTATATGGAGGAAAAAAATGGAATCAGCTTCAAGTAGCATATCATTAATTTGTACGCTGGTCGGTATCCTCGGAGTACTTTTTTCGATCATCATCGCCAGAATGGTCAAATCCGCTCCGTCCGGAACTGAAAAAATGCAGGAAATCGCCAATGCCATTAAAGAAGGGGCAATCGCGTATCTGAACCGCCAATTGAAAAGCATGTCGATCACCGGCGCCGTTATTTTTATTATAATTCTGGCCACACTGGGCGCCAAAACGGCCTTTGGGTTTCTGATCGGCGCTGCAGCGTCTTTTATCGCCGGTTATGTCGGGATGCGAGTGTCCGTCCTGGCGAATATCCGGACTGCCGAAGCAGCCAAAAAAGGGCTGGCAGCCGGCCTGGGCATGGCATTCAAGGGCGGCTCCGTTACCGGAATGATCGTAGCCGGTCTGGCGTTAACCTCTGTTGCCGGGTATTACACCATCACCCATGATATTACGGCTCTGGTTGCCCTGGGGTTTGGCGGAAGCCTTATTTCAATCTTTGCTCGTCTGGGCGGAGGAATTTTTACCAAAGGCGCCGACGTTGGAGCCGATCTCGTCGGAAAAGTCGAAGCCGGCATACCGGAAGACGATCCTCGAAATCCAGCCGTTATCGCCGACAATGTCGGCGACAATGTCGGCGATTGTGCCGGCATGGCTGCCGATTTGTTCGAAACATACGCTGTCACCGCCGTAGCCGCTATGCTCCTTGGGCATCTCATCTTCCCGGACAATCCAATCGCGACAGAGTTTCCCCTGGTTCTTGGAGCGATTTCAATCATCGCATCCATTATCTCGGTATTTTTTGTCAAACTGGGGAAAAAACAGTATATAATGGGGGCGTTATATAAGGGGATGTTCGGATCCGCCATAATCGCCGCTGTTGTGTTTTTCTTTTTTACCAAAAGCATGATGAACGATCTGGGGGATCTGTCCTACCTGTCCATTTATATTTCAGCCCTTGTCGGGCTGATTCTGACCGTACTGATCGTCATCATCACTGAATATTATACGGGAATTTTTGCACCGGTCAAATCCGTTGCAGAGGCATCGACAACCGGCCATGCAACCAACATCATCGCCGGCCTTTCCGTCGGCATGCAGGCAACCGCCGCTCCTGTTCTCGCCATATGCCTGGGTATTCTGGTTGCCCATCATTTTGCCGGTCTTTACGGAATTGCCATGGCAGCCATGTCCATGCTGTCGATGACCGGAATGGTCATTGCCATCGATGCATACGGTCCCATTACCGACAACGCCGGCGGAATTGCTGAAATGGCCGAAATGGATGAAAGCGTCCGGGCCGTAACCGATCCTCTGGACGCCGTTGGGAATACCACAAAGGCGGTTACAAAGGGATACGCCATTGGATCCGCCGGGCTGGCTGCCCTGGTCCTGTTCAGCTGTTACGTTCAGGAATTCGCGATTAGAGGCGGCAGTGCGAACATCACTTTTGACCTGAGCAATGTCAACGTAATCATCGGCCTGTTTATCGGTGGCCTTCTTCCGTATCTGTTTGCCTCAATCGCCATGAAAGCGGTTGGTAAAGCCGGCAGTGCGGTGGTGGATGAAGTCCGACGCCAATTTCGGGAAATTCCGGGAATCATGGCAGGGACCGCAAAACCGGATTACAGCAACTGCGTGGATATTGTCACGAAGTTTGCTCTCAAGGAGATGCTGGTACCCGCTCTGTTACCGGTCGTTGCTCCGATTCTTGTCGGGCTGGTGCTGGGTAAAATCGCCCTTGGAGGCCTTTTTATTGGAAGTATCGTAACCGGATTGTTTGTTGCACTTTCCATGACCACCGGAGGCGCCGCATGGGATAATGCCAAAAAATATATTGAAGACGGTCATCTGGGCGGTAAAGGCAGCGATGCGCATAAAGCTGCGATTACCGGCGACACCGTTGGCGATCCATACAAGGATACCGCCGGGCCGGCCATTAATCCAATGATTAAAATTTTGAATGTGGTAGCGCTCTTGATGGTTCCGTTCCTGATATGATCAAGTTGTTGATTAACAACTTTATTTAACCCGGCTGAAAAGGATTGGGGAAAGCATCCAGCTTCCCCCAATCCTTTTTTTATTGATTGTTTTTGATTTAAATGGTAAAAATTTAACTTTAAACGAAATTCTAATCATTATTGCACTTCAAACCCAACACATTGGTGAATCATGACCGAACAAACTGGCGGTGACGGAACAAGCGATACGAAGTCCCATAAATTTCGGGCCGGCGATCTTGCCGTGTATCCAGCGCACGGTGTCGGACGAATCGTTTCAATTGAGAGTCGTGAAATCAACGGGGAAAAGCACGATTTTTATATCATGAATGTCCTGGAAAACAATATGGTTATCATGATTCCGACATGGAACGTATCCTCAGTAGGGCTTCGTAATCTGATAAATGAGAAAGATATTCCCAAAGTCTATGAAATCATGAAACAAAAGCATGAAATCTGCATGGACAATCAAACCTGGAATCGTCGATATCGGGAATATATGGAAAAAATCAAAACCGGTTCTTTGTTCGATGTAGCTGAAGTTTTCAGAGACCTGTACCTGCTGAAGTCAAACAAGGACCTGTCCTTTGGCGAGCGTAAACTTTATGATACCGCTCACAGTCTCCTGGTAAAAGAACTTTCGACGGCAAAGAACATCGACGAAATTACCATTATTTCCGAAATCAAAACCTTATTTGATCTTCCGGAGAGCAGCAACACGTCACCCAATGAAGCTTGATTCGCCTGTAGCGTCATCATTCTCCATTACCGTCACCTCCACTTCCGAAGCAGGCCTCCGCCTGGACATATTGATATCAGAACGAATTGGGAGCTGTTCCAGGTCGTATGCAACCAAACTGATTCACGACAGTCGGATTCTGGTAAACCAATCACCGAAAAAACCCGGATATCGACTCAAAATCGGGGACCAGGTCTCCGGACACGTCCCGCGCCCCGAACCTATTGATGTCATCCCTGAAAACATTCCTTTAAATGTTGTTTTTGAAGACCCCGACATTCTGGTTCTGAACAAACCACCCGGAATCGTCGTCCATCCATCTCCCGGTCATATCGTTGGTACCTTGGTAAATGCCCTCCTGCACCACTGCCCGGACCTGGAAGGCATCGGAGGAAAAATTCGACCCGGCATAGTTCACCGACTGGACAAGGACACATCCGGTCTGCTGCTTGTCGCAAAGACCTCTGATGCGCATCAACACCTGATCGAGCAATTCAGGGCTCGTTCAATTCAAAAATTTTATCTGGCTCTGGTGCATGGACGTCTCAGGGAAGACTCCGGAGAAATATCACTTCCGATCGGTCGGCATCCGACGGATCGAAAAAAAATGTCTACACGGAGCCGTTCATCGCGTAATGCTGTAACCTTATGGAAGGTGCAGGAACGTTTCGACAATGCCGACTTTATTCAGGTAAACCTGAAAACCGGCCGAACCCATCAGATCCGTGTTCATTTCTCCTCCATTCAGCATCCGATTCTCGGGGATACGGTATATGGCGGACGCAACGGTCATCACATTTTTTACAAGGAGATGACCGGTGTTCGTAAAAAACTCTCTATCCCCCGTCAAATGCTTCATGCCCACCAACTGACGTTTGTTCATCCGAAGACCCGTCAGGGACTGACGTTTGAGGCCCCCATACCGGACGATATGCAAGCCGTTCTGGACCTGTTACGATCTTAAAAATAAGTATATCTTCGGCCACGTTGTTGCACGGCTTCTCCAGCGTGATCCGGGGGATGCCGGGAACGGGCGGAACTCCGCAGTTAAATTTACAAAAATGTGGCGATATTAAAACCAAGCCCAGGCGGCGTGATTTTTTCTGCACCTTTGCGTGAGACCAATTGCATATATAAAAAATCCGGAAACCCATGCCATCATTGACAGGATTTCCGGATTTTAGTCTATTCCGTCCGGAATTCGATTTATTGATTTAAGAACCGTTTATTGTCAGGCGGCCTTTTCGTCCGAATCCTTATTATAACAGATACGGCAGCAATTCAGGCAGCGATGGCTTTCACGAATGGCGTCCTCTTCCGTGATGCACAGATCGGATTCCACAAACGACTGAATCCGTTCGTCCACCGGAAGTTCGGGCATCGGGGTCCGTTTGGACGGAATGATGCCATCCACATGATCAAATATGGATTCCGGAATATGGGCTTTATACAGCGAGTTGGGCGGTGCGGTGACTTTCTCGCCGTTCAGATACATATGCATCGACCGCGCGGCCCTTCGTCCGCCGCCAATAGCCTCAACCACCAGAGACGCACCCGTATACGCATCACCAGCGGCAAATACATATGGAATGTTGGTCTGAAGTGTTTCGGGATCCAGCGCATCGATCGTCGTCCAGCGCGTGATCTTGAGTTCATCGATTCGTTTACCTTCATCGGTGAAATCGATCTGCGGTCCCTGCCCGATGGCAGAAATCAGCATATCGCATTCCATGACGGTTTCAGAACCTTCGATCGGCACCGGTCGACGACGACCACTGGCATCGGGTTCACCCAGCTCCATTTTAATGAACTCGATCTGCTTGACATGACCGTTTTCATCTCCGATGACCTTGGTTGGTGCAGCCAGGAAATGGAAATTGATGCCTTCATGCTCGGCGGCTTCGATTTCCACCATATTGGCCGGCATTTCATTCCGGGTTCGACGGTACAGAATGGACACATTTTCAACACCCAGTCGTCTCAGGGTCCGCACACAGTCAATCGCCGTGTTGCCGCCACCGACGACCACGCAGTCTTTCCCGATCGGTATTTGCTCATCGCTGTCGCCCTGTTGCGCGGTAGCAAAACGCGTCAGGAAGTTGATGCCGGTGTAGGCACCATCCATATCCTCGCCTTCCACGCCGAGATCATAATCTCTCCAGGCACCGATACCGAGGAAAATCGCATCATAACCGGCCGCGACCAATGATTGCATGGTAAAATCACGGCCCAGTTTGACGTTGGTCTTGGCGTCGATACCCAGTTTCAAAATCCCGTCGATCTCCCACTGCAGGACTTCCTTGGGAAGACGGTATTCGGGGATACCGTAGCGAATCATGCCACCCAGTTTGGGCATCATGTCATAAATCGTAACGGAATGTCCCAGTCTCCTCAAGAAAAAGGCATTACTCAACCCGGCCGGTCCGGCGCCGATGACCGCCACCTTCTTACCGGTATCCGGTGCACAGGTAACGGGGAACCGTCTGCCGGAATTCAACTCGTAATCGGCAACAAACCGTTTCAACTGGTTAATGGAAACCGCCTCGTCCTCGAGACCCCGGCGGCAGTAATCCTCACAGGGATGCGGGCAGACCCGGCCGCAGGAAAGAATCAGCGGATTTCGTTCACGAAGGGTACGAACGGCCCCCTCGTAATCCCCGTTCCGAATCTGATCGATATACTGCGGAATGTTGATTTGAGCCGGACAGGTCTGGGCGCAAGGCGCATGCCGACCGTCGACCGAATTGAACTCCAGCAGCCGTTCCGACATGGTTTTCACCTTCATGATTCCCTTGGGGCATGCCTTTTCACAGGCTCCGCATCCGACGCATTTGGCCTCGTCCACGACGGGAAAACCATCGTCACCCAGTACCAGTGCATCAAACCCACATGCTTTCACACAGTCTCCCATGCCCAGGCAACCATAATCGCATTCCCGTTTCCCGCCGTAAAGAACGGCCAGTGCCTGACAGCTTTGAACGCCCATATAATCATATATATCGGTAGATCTGTCGCCGCCACGGCAGTAGTTGTAAGATCTGAGAGGCTCAGCCCCTCCGATTTCCATCCCCATGATGGCCGCGATCTTGATTGCAGACTCCTCCCCTGCAACAATGCAGACGTTAGCCGGGGCTTGGCCGGCCACGACCGCTACGGCAGCCGCGGAACAGCCCGCATAACCGCACCCGCCGCAGTTGGCACCGGCCATGCAGTTTTCGACCTCTGCAATGCGAGGATCTTCATAGACATAAAAAACTTTAGACGCAACGCTGAGGACAATCCCGCAAATTCCTCCCAACGCCAGCATGAAAATAATAGCTGTTGTCACATTTACCTCCTTGGTCCATTGATTCTCATCTCATGAGGAATCAATGTCCCCATGATGTACTGAATCAGAAAGAAACTCATTCCAATTCAATTATTTATATCATGATTAACTTGGAATTTTAAATAGTTTTTAAAATTTCAGACCATTCCCTTGAAGGAAAAGAACACCAGCGCAAGCAACCCGGCGGTGACAAGACCTATGGACGTATCCTGCAACGGCTTGGGAACCCTCGCCAGAAGGACCCGCTCCCGAACGCCTGCAAACAGAATCAGTGCAAGGCCGAAACCGACCGCGTAGGAAAACGAGGACACCAGCGTCTGAAGAAATGTGTACTCTTCGTTGACGTTAATCAGACACGCACCCATGACGGCGCAGTTCGTGGTAATCAGCGGCAGAAATATACCCAGCCCGGCATACAGGGCGGGAATGCTCTTTTTCAAAAACATTTCCACAAACTGAACCAGCGATGCAATAACCAGAATAAATGCGATGGTTCTGAGAAATTCCAGGCCGAATCGGGTTAAAACAAACGTGTTGATAATCCAGGTAATGACACCCGCCATAACGAGAACAAAAATGACTGCCATTGCCATACCGACGGCAGTTTCCATTTTTTTGGATGTACCCAGAAACGGGCAGTTTCCCAGAAACTGTGCCAGCAAAATATTATTGACAAAGATACAACTGATCGCGAGGACTACATAATCGCCCATTTATCTTCTCCTATTTTTTCCCGGCAAGGTTCATAAGGCAAAGCATAAGGCCCAGGCATACAAACGCCCCCGGTGCTTCAATCATGAATTTGAAAGGTTGAAAGGAGGGGCCGAACACGGTGGCGCCCAGCAGGGTCCCATTACCGAATAATTCCCGGACACCGCCGAGGACGCCAAGAGCCAGCGTAAAACCGATACCAATTCCCAAACCGTCGGCAGCCGAGGCGGCCAGACCGTTTTTATAGGCAAACGCTTCGGCGCGCCCCAGAACGATACAGTTGACAACAATCAAGGGAATAAAAATCCCCAATTTCAGAAATAAGGGGTATGTATAAGCCTGCATGAGAAGTTCAACCACCGTCACAAACGTGGCGATGACGACAATAAAGCAGGCGATTCGGACTTTGGACGGGATGATGTTTCTCAATGCGGACACCAGTATGTTGGAACATAAGATTACGAAGGTGGTCGCCATCCCCATTCCGATGCCGTTTTCAACCGATTTGGTTACCGCCAGAGCAGGGCAAAGCCCCAGAACCAGCCGAAATGGAGGTATTTCATCCCACAATCCTTTGGTAAATTCTTGGACGATAGTCTTGGCCATCTTTATCTCCTACTTGGTAAATTCCTTGAGTTTTTGAGTTACCTGCGGTTTTACCCTTGCATAGACTTCGCTTGCCGAGGTCAGCGCGCCGGTTACGCCGCGCGAGCTTATCGTTGCGCCGCTGAGCGCGTCCACCTGCCCTCCGTCCGGTTTTACTTTAAAAGCCCCTGACAGCGGCAATCCTTTGAATTGTGCTCTGAATTTAGGATCATCCTTTGCACGGGAACCCAGACCCGGTGTTTCGCTGTGGGTGGTCACCCCCACTCCGACGATCTTATCCGTGCTCAGATTGACTCCCACCATCAAACCGATATCGCCTCCAAAACCTTTCCCGTAGGTTTCGAACGCGACGGCCTGCGGCTGTCCGTCAAAGATTCCGACAAAGAAACTTCTCTCGACGTCTCCATCGGCGAGTTTAAACCGATCCTTGATCGGATCGTTACCCGCGCCCTGCATGATTTCCATGATAGCGGGGCCTTTTACAAACGTAAGCTGCTGATTTTCAATCTGATCTTTAGTACTCGATCTCAGTGCCGCCAGCAGCCCCCCCGAAAACATACTCAATACCGTAAGGACCACGACCATTTTTATCATTTCACGCATTTTAGGCCACCTTTCCAATCGCTTTGGGTCTGATATTGTCGACCAGCGGATTGATAAGATTCATCAGCAGTATTGCAAACACTACACCATCCACATACACACCAATATTTCGGATCAGCACCGTCATTACCCCGGCACCGGCACCGTAGATCAGCATCGGAATAAAATTTACGGGTGATGAAGAATCCTCGGTGGCCAGGAAAAAAGCCCCAATCAACGTATAGCCGCTGAACAGATGAAACATGGGACCGGCATATTTGGCCGAATCCACGCCGTTGAATATCATAGCCGTCACGAAAATACCGACGATAAACGAGACAGAAATTTCCCAGCGAATGATTCCCTTTAAAATCAGGTAAATCCCGCCGATAATAAGCCCAAGGCCGAAAGTGGCGCCGATGCCGCCGATCTGTTTGCCCATCAGCAGAGAGCCGGTGTCAAAAGAGCTTGCCGCGGCAACGCCGAAATGCTTGAGTACGGCCAGCGGATATACCATGGCAATGCCCAGTTCGTAATTCCGGTAGGCTTCTGCAAAATCAAACAGGTCGGCCCAGGACAGCATCAATATGGCAACTGCCGCCAACGCGGGATTAAATGGATTGCCGCCGATACCCCCGTAGACCTGCTTTCCGATCACTATGGCCACAAAGGTTCCCACCAGCAACGCCCACCAGGGCATGGTTGCCGGCACCAGCATGCCGAACAGCAGACCGATCAGTGCCGCATTTCCGTCTCCGATGGTGACCGGTCGTTTCATCAGCGTGTTCATGATCAGCTCCCAGATCATGGCCATGGAAACCGAAAGACATATAACGGCCAGCGCAGGCACCCCGAATTGAACCAGACCAAAAATTACTGCCGGTAATGCCGCAATCATCGTGTGGTAACTTCTGGCCGATATCTGCCCCCCGTCGTGCCAGAAAGGAGCATGTGATACGATAAATTTTTTCTGATTAGTCATTGGTTGCCTCCACTGTGTTCATCCGGGCAAGTTCGTGTTTTGCCAGTCTTATATACTGAAAAATCGGCATCTTTGCGACACAGACGTAACTGCAAAGACCGCATTCAATACATGAATACAGATCATACTCGTCGGCCGCCTCTTCATACATGGCGTTTTCAAGAAACCGAACCAGCATGTTCACCGGTATCTTCACCGGACAGGCCCTGACGCATTCACCGCAGTTAATGCAGGGATAATCGGATACGTAGGGGATATCCTCACTGCCCTGAACAATGACCGCGTCCGTATCCGCTTCCACCGGTTGGTCTTCCGAAAATACGGCAGTACCGGTAAACGGACCGTTGAAAATAATTCTGTCGCCTTCGTTGACGATCACGTTGGCCGTTTTCAAAACGTCCTTGACCGGTGCCCCAATGGTTGCGGCAACCAATGTTTTTGTTTCGTCCTTCTTGACAACGGTGATGATCTTGCTCACGGGTACCTGGCCGTCTGCAAACGCCTTGCCCAGGGATGCAACCGCTTCCACACTCATCACATGGATACCGATATCCTCGCAGCTTTTACCCGCCGGAACCACCTGACCCAATACATCCTTGCAGATCATGAACGCATTGGCCGACGGATACTCGACATCCAGCACTTTGACCTGTGCGCCGGTCGCCGCCGCCGACTGGGACAGATGCCGGGGAACCGCAATGACGATGTTCTGAACACCGGTGACTTTTCTCAGCACCTGAACTCCCTGTTTAAGCGCTTCCTGAGCGGACTTGAGCACATACTGACGGGTCACCGTCAGCAGGTCCGTGTCGGCAGCGCTGATCACCAGCGTCTTGATCGGCCGGTCGGGATCTGAAAACACGCCGAAATCCGGCTTTCCGGGCACATACGCCAGATAGCCGGCGGCCTTTTCCATATCCTGTTCTTTGCTCAGGGCGGCAAACTGGTTGTCAGTTTCCCCCGCTTCCGCTACGTCAACAGTCACGGCGGCACGTTTTCGCCCTTTTCCATCCGTAAACGCCGCTACCGAGGAGACAGCTCCCGACACCGGACTGACAACCTCGTTTCCTTCGCTGAGAAGGAGTTTCTGCCCGGTTTTAACCTGTTCCCCCACCTTGAGATTGACGACGCAATCCGGATTCCATGGCCCATTTGACAACAGCGTAACCTTTTTTGACTCTGGAACTTTCACAGGCGCCGACAGAGTTTCGTCAATGACGTCATACTCAAGCCGGGGCTTTGTCAAACCGAAAAATGATCTTTTAATCATAGCTCAACCTTTTTTCTTTTTTGCCGAATTCATTAATGTGAATTTGCTCCCACACCCATCATGATACGAACGGCTTAGAGCACATGGCACATGGAGCACTCGACCGGTCCCGCACCCTCATCTTTGTGGCAGCCGACACACTGCGAATGGAATGAATCCGATCGCACCGGGGGTAATTGTCCTTCCACTTCGTCAGGTTCATGGCATTCCATGCACGCCTGAGGCGCCGCAGCCGGTTCCTCCGGCAAATGGCAGTCACCACAGGCCCTCAAGCCCGTTTCGTCCTCCGGGTGATGGTGACAGTCACTGCATGAAATTCCGTAACCCGAACTGTCAGTATGCGTCTTGTGGTCGAACAGGACTTTTCCTGCTTTGCATTTAAACATCATCCGGATAGGCACCTCCGGACTTTTAGCAGGAAAGGCTGCGTAGCTTATTAAACCCACTACCAACAAAACGATAGCCATTCCGTAAGCCAACTGCAGTTCTTTGTTTGGAGTCATTTTGCTTACATCCTTTCACAGTTTTATATTATGAATAAAGCCCATTAACGCAAAAATAGGAAGTACCATTTAGCTTTAATGATTTCAAGATTTTTTTATCTAATAATAATAAATTTTTCCTTTTTTATCCAAACGGAAAGTGATAAAGAGGATAGTTTTAAGTGGACATCAGATGCTACCTGAAGGGAAATAAGCAAACATCGAAAAAGCTGAGGCTGGTTTATAATCGAATATGGCTGTTTCAGGAAGGATTAATCAGTTTTTTAAAGATTTTCTATCAATTTCTCATAAATGCTCTTTCATGAGTGTCGTTCAAACGGACCCGTTACACGCGCCGCATATCCGGCACGACTTCTTTCCGCATTCCCCTGACGGTAATACGGATTTTGCTCGTTTGAATTCTTTGATAAGATATGATTTTCGAACGCCGTGATCGATAAAATCCCAGGGCAGAATTTCATCTTCGGATCGAGTTCCATATACAAAAAAATCCGGATTAATCGGCGATGCTTTCAATGTCTGCGCCCAGTTCCAGCGGTTTCGGTGTGCCGCTTCGAGTATATTCGATACCCTTCGGTCCCCTCGGGAAAACAGGGTTTGGATATAGGACCATCGGGGTGTACCCGAAAACACCCTGACATTGGGTACCTTTCGGAGGTCATTCCGAATTTTCCTGATTTTTTGTTTAATGTCGCGCAGGTCGTTCATTCCGGCCCATTGAAAGGGGGTAAAAGGTTTGGGAACAAACGGATTGACGCTGACCGTAATATCTCCGATCCGCTTTCTGACCCGACTGGATTTCAAAAAATGATGTTTAATTTTTCGGCATAATCCGGAAACGGCCTCGACATCCTCCGTTTTTTCAAAGGGGAGCCCGATCATAAAATACAGCTTGAGGTTGGGAATCCCGGCGGCCACCAGGGCCTCGGCGGCATGAAGTATCTGGTCTTCGGCCAGGCCCTTGTTGATGATGTCGCGCATTCGCTGTGAACCTGCATCCGGGGCAATGGTGGCTGTCTTCATGCCGCTGCCGGCCAATGCGGCAATCAATTCTTCGTTCAGCGCATCCGCCCGAAGGGAACTGAACGACAGTCGCACGGTGTCTTTATCAACAGAGGCGCACAATTCTCCGATTCCCGGAAGGTCCGATACGGCGGCACCCACCAGACCGATTCGGTCCGTCAGTGCAACCCCGTCGGCGATGCACTGTTTCAGCAACTCAACGGGTCTGAATCTCGGCGGCCTGTAAATATACCCGGCGCTGCAGAAACGACAGCCGTGAGGGCAGCCACGGCTGACTTCGATCAGATACGTTTGACCAAAGGTCGTATTCGGCGTCAGAATCACGCTGCAGGTGGGAATGTTCGACAGATCCCGCGCAATGACCTTTTTGATTTTTTCCGGAACATCAACAACGGGTTCAAAACGTTTCACGGTGCCGTTTGAATGATAGTCGACCGCATACAAAGACGGCACATACGTTCCAGGCACATTTCGGGCCAGATCAATGAGCATCTGCCCACGTTCCTCGTCCGGATCGAACCTTTCAAGAAATTCGGGAAGAATCGCCTCGGCCTCGCCGATAATAAAACAATCGATAAAGTCGGAAATGGGCTCGGGATTGATCCAGCCGGCGACGCCCCCGACGATCACAAGGGGGTGGGGAGACCCTCGTCGGGATGACCGCAGGGGAAGACCGGCCGATTCAAGAATTGTCAGAATGTTCGGAAAATCATTTTCAAACGACACCGAAAACGCGATGATATCGAAATCCGTCAGAACCCGGTCCTGCTCCAGGGTTCGAATCGGGCGTCCGGACGGTTCATCGGCTTCGGACAGAAACGCCCGTTCACAGACAACGTGATCGTATTCGTTCAGCAGGCGATATACGGTCTGAAAACCGAGATTGGACATCCCGACAGAATAGCGATTCGGATAAACCAGCGCCACACGGATTCGTCCCCGTCGGCTCTTCTGAACGGCCCCGATTTCTGAATCGGATAATTTTCGATATTCATTTCCGGATCTGAATGCCATGTATAATCGCTGAGTTAACCTCCGTCTCCTGGACTCAGCACCTGCCGTCACAGGCCCTGTCTATAACACCGTAACACGTTTGCGACACCATTGGAAATCAATCCGCTTTTCTTCTTAAAAATGTCGGAATCTCAAGATCGCTGTTATCGATGATCAACCCCTTGTATGTTTTATGCCCCGAAGCCGAACTGTCTCCTACAGCCTTTTTGTACCGAATGAATGTCGGTTCGTCATAGTCAACCGCCTGCTTGAGATCCGCGGAGGTCACGTCTCTGAGACGCCCTCGGGCAATCGATCCGGGATTTTTGACATTCATTCCCGTTTCAGGTCCGGACCCGATTCCCGTCGCAATAACGGTCACCCGCATTTCATCGCCCAGATCGTCATTGATGACCGTGCCCCAGATAATTTCTGCATCATCGCCCACCTCGTCATAGATACGTTCGGAGGCCTGTGTCATCTCTTCCATCGTCAACTCGCTGGAACAGGTAATGTTCATCAGCACCCCCTTGGCTCCGGAAATGGAAATATCTTCCAGCAACGGATGGGATATGGCCCGTTCGGCCGCTTCGACCGCCCGATTGTTCCCGCTGGCGACCCCGATACCCATGATGGCCATACCGGCCTTTGCCATGGTGGTCCTGACATCGGCAAAGTCCAGATTGACCAGCCCCGGCATCATGATCAGATCGGTAATTCCACGTACCGACTGAAGCAGAATTTCATCGGCCTTGAGAAACATATCGATCATGGTCGCATTTTTGGACGCCAGCCCCCTGAGCCGATCATTGGGGATGGTAATCACCGTATCAGCCACTTCCTTCAATGCATTGATGCCCTCTTCAGCCTGGCGACTGCGTTTACGACCTTCGAATGAGAATGGACGGCTCACGACCGCCACCGTCAAAGCCCCCAGCTCCTTGCTGATCTGTGCAATCACCGGTGCGGCGCCGGTGCCGGTACCACCGCCGAAACCCGCGGTAATAAACACCATATGACTGTCCTGCAGTGCCTCCCGGATCACATCCGTGCTTTCCATGGCCGCCTGATTTCCAACCTCCGGGTTTGCGCCGGCGCCGAGGCCCTCGGTCAGTTTTTCCCCGATCTGTATCTTGACCGGTGCCTTGGATATGTCCAGGGCCTGAGCATCGGTGTTGGCCACAATAAACTTGACGCCCTGGAGATTGGAATCGATCATATTGTTAACGGCATTTCCCCCTGCCCCCCCAACGCCGATCACTTTGATCTTTGCCGATTTTTCATTTTCTACATACGTAAACATTCCCCACCTCCTATGTTTCATATGATTTATTTTGCATAAATGTTTTCAAATAATGAAGGCATCTGTTTTTATCCGAAATTCTTTGGAATGAATTCTCAGCCCGCAGCCGAAAAATCAAACGACCTCTTTGAACCATTTTCTCATGCGTGAAATGACCCGATGAAAAATATTCCGGTCCCGGATTCTGAAATTTTTCTTCTCCTGGTTTCTGACGCCGTAAAGCACCAGCCCGACACCGGTCGCATACATGGGATTGTTCACGACATCCACCAGCCCGCTGATGCCTGTCGGCCTGCCGATCCGGGCCGGAACATTCAGGACCGACTCAGCGATATCGGATACACCTTCGAGCAGGGCGGCCCCGCCCGTGACGACCACTCCGGAGGTTACCATGTTTTCCATCTGGGCCCGATAGATCTCACGTTTGACCAAAGTGAAGATTTCCTCCACCCGAGGTTCCAAGATTTCCGCCAGAATCTGTCTCGGAAGCTTTCTGGGTTTTCGACCGCCCAATCCGGGAACCTCAATGGTTTCCTCGGGGCCGATGCATCGGCTGTTGCAGAAGCCGTATTTTTTCTTTATCTTTTCGGCGTCAGCCATGGGAGCCCGAAGCCCGACCGCAATATCGTTGGTCAGGTTGTCCCCGCCCAGGGCCAGAACAAACGTGTGTTTGATGTTTTTACCGGAAAATATCGCCAGATCCGTCGTACCGCCGCCGATGTCCAGAAGCGCCGTTCCCAGTTCCTTTTCTTCTTCGGAAAGAACCGAATCCCCCGATGCCAGTGATTCCAGTACGATATCGCATACATCCAGACCGGCCTTGTTGGCGCATTTGACGATATTATGAGCCGAAGTGACCGCACCCGTAACAATATGAATCTTGGCCTCCAGCCTTACGCCGGACATTCCGATCGGATTTTGAATACCGGCCTGATCGTCCACGATGTACTCCTGCGGCAACACATGAATAACCTCCCGATCCATTGGAATCGCCATTGCGCGCGCCGCATCGATGACACGTTCCACATCCTGCTGAGTAATCTCACTGCCTTTGACTGCGACAATTCCCCGGCTGTTAAATCCGGTAATGTGACCGCCGGCAATCCCCGCGTAAACAGATGAAATTTCACACCCCGCCATCAATTCCGCTTCTTCAACGGCTTTTTTGATGGATTCGACCGTGGATTCAATATTCACCACGACCCCTTTTCGGAGACCGATGGACGGGTGACTCCCGATACCAATGATGTTGATATCACGACCCGATACTTCACCCACCACGGCACAGATTTTTGTCGTGCCGATATCCAGGCCTACAATGATGTCTCCCTGCCCTTGCAAATCATACCTCCTTGTGGTTTTCGGCGACTTCAGCCCGGACCGGATGCAGGACCACCCGGTCCCGACTGTTCAGATCGATTTCAATGAAGTCCCTGATGCCGGAAGAACCGTCGACATAGGAAAGGATCTGCTTCAGTCGTTGATACTTATCGGGATAATCATGATATCCGAAATGTATCACCTTGTTTTCATCATACGCATAAACACTGATGCCCAGATTCGGATCCACCTGAATCCGTTTTATCATCCGGTTGGGCAGAATGCTGTCCGGGCTTCGGCCCAGGTTCAAAACCCTCATGACGGCATCAAAATTCCTGCTTCGTGGATGCCGTGCCTCATGAATATCAAAAAACTCAAGCCCTTCGATCACCGGCAGTTGATCCGGGTCCTCAGCCTCCCATCGTTTGAACAATTCTCCACGCGTGTCGATCAGAAACTTTTTTCCCAGATCGACTACGGCGAACGGCCGATGTTCGGAAATGACGATATCCAATTCCGTCGGCAACACTCGCGTCACTCGTGCCTCCCGAATCCATGGATGCGCCAGAAGCCGTTTTCGGGCCACTTTAAGGTTGACCGACAAAATATTGGCCCCTTCATCGATGCGCGCCTGTCGAAGCACCTGACTGCGGCTCAACTGACCGATGCCCCGGACGTCAATCCGGCAGGCCTGAAAATATTCACATTGCGTCATCACATCATACCCGAAAATTAATATGCCGCTCATCAGCACCAGTGCGCCCAACCCGCAAACGGCCTTCAAGACGGCCGTGATCATTCGTCGCCCGTCGAAACGACGACGCGCCCGGCCCCGCTTATAATGATTTTTTCGAATACGCTTCTGTGCCAATGATCCGCACCTCGGTGTCAAGCAGGATCCCATGCCACCTCAGGACCCTGTCCTGAACGGTTTTCATCAGTTCCAGCACATCGTTCGCGGTCGCATGGTTTCGATTGACAATAAAATTCGCATGTCGAAGGGATACTTCCGCGCCCCCGACCCGCAATCCCTTAAGACCGGCTGTTTCGATCAGTTCTCCGGCGGAACGCCCGCCGGGGGGATTTTTAAAAAAACATCCGGCACTTCTTACGCCGGTCGGCTGCCGGTTTCGCCGGTCCTTCAACAAATCCGTAATCTCCTTTTCCAGGGTTTCAGAATCCGACGGTTGCAGGCCAAAACAGGCCTCCAATATGATCGGGGGTTGCGCATCAGGTGCTTTGGTCCGGTTAAAAAACGTCCGCCGGTATTGAAACACCAGATCGTTCCGATCGATTTGCCGGATTGCGCCGTCAGATTTCATTACGCGTACACGCCGAAGCACCTGCTCCACAGCGCCGATCCGGGTCCCAGCATTCATTCGAACGGCACCGCCGACCGAACCGGGAATACCTGCGGCAAACTGCATCCCCGAAAGCCCGTTGCTCACGGCATGCCGACATAATTTTTGAAAGTTCAGGCCCGCTCCCGCGGTAATTTCAACCATACCGGCGTGTGTTTCACTCCGGATAATCCGGTTCAGGCATCGACTCATGCAGATAACAACGCCGCGGATGCCCTCATCGGAAACCAGAAGATTGGTGCCGCCGCCGACAACACAGAACCCAATCTCCCGCCGGCTCAGCCATTGAACCAGTTCCGATACGTCCGCGGCATCGGCCGGCCATACCACGGCATCAGCCGGGCCTCCAACCCCCAGGGACGTATGCCGGGCCATGGGCTCCATGAAACGGACCCGGCCCTGGAACCGGTTCTCAAGCCATTGTTTTGCTGTAAGGGTCATCCGCATCGAGTTTTTTCAGAATCTGTTCACCAATTTTCCAGACATCCCCCGCTCCCAGGGTCAGGGCAATATCGCCTTCTTCAAGCAGTTCGACGGCCTGAGAAACCGCTTCGTCAAAACTTTCCGCAAACCGGACATCCTTGTGCCCGTGGGAGCGGATCGCCTTACACAGGCTGACGCTCTCCACCCCGGGAATCGGTGTTTCACTGGCCGGATATATCGGCAGAACGATCAGCACGTCCGACTGGTAAAACGCTCGGGAAAACTCATCAAACAGGGCCTGGGTCCTAGAGTACCGATGGGGTTGAAACACAACCACTTTTCGGCGGTCGGGCCAGCATTCCTTGGCGGCACACAGGGTGGTTTTGATTTCCGTGGGATGGTGCCCGTAGTCGTCCACCACGGTGATCCCCCGGGCCTGTCCTTTGATTTCCATCCGTCGCTGCACCCCCTGAAGGGTCTCCAGTGCCTGTTTGATCACATCAAAAGGAATGTCCAGCTCACAGCCCACGGCAACAGCCGCCAGTGAATTGTACACATTGTGCAATCCGGGCAGATTCAGATTGATCTCACCGAGTTTTTCCCCGAAATGAAACACGCTGAACCGGCTCTTCAGACCTTCCATTCGAATCTTTTTTGCCTGAAAATCAGCCTGGGGGCTCACGCCGTAGGTGGTGTAGCGGTTTTTAATTTTTGGAATCAGGTCCTGGATCGGTTCGTTGTCCAGACACAGAACTGCCAGTCCGTAAAACGGGACTCGCTGAATAAAACTGAGAAATATCTCTTTAATGCCGTCCAGGTCCTTGTAAAAATCCAGATGCTCCCGGTCGATATTCGTTACCACCGCAATGGTGGGTGAAATTTTCAGAAACGATCCGTCGCTTTCATCGGCCTCCGCCACCACGAAATCGCCTTTGCCCAGCAGGGCATTGGTGCCGATGCTCCTGAGTTTTCCACCGTTGATGACGGTCGGATCCAGCCCGCCCTGCTCAAGTACGGATGCAACGATGGAGGTCGTGGTGGTTTTTCCGTGAGCCCCGGCGACGGCCACACTGTATTTCATCAGCCGCATCAGTTCGGAAAGCATTTCCGCCCGCGGAATAACGGGTATCGAAGCCTCCCGGGCCGCAACCACTTCGCAGTTGTCGACTCCGACCGCCGATGAAGTGACCACCACATCCGCATCCCGGATCTGGTCTTTCACATGGCCCGAGTACACCGTTCCCCCGAGGCTTTCGAGACGGCGGGTAATATCCGAAGATTTCAAATCGGACCCGGACACCGTATATCCAAGGTTCAGCAGCAATTCCGCAATTCCGCTCATGCCGATGCCGCCGATGCCCACAAAGTGAATATGATATTTTTTAAGGTACATGGTCGAACGTATCTCTTTCTGTCAGGGGCGTCCGGTTCCGACGCTTTCCGCTGTATATCAGCAGATTCAAATTATTTATTTCCTGCCGCCCGTTCGCTTCGCTCTCTGCGCCTCGATCAAAACGGGCGGTAAATATAAAATTTCTTGTTTTTTTGAGAGCTTTCAGCGGATAAGGTACTCAAGACCAGACGGTTATCCGTAACCGGTTCATGCGTCATGCGACCGGTTTATCAGTCGCCGGCACTCATCCACAATGACCCGGGCCGCGTCCGGTCTTCCCAGCGCGTGTGCCCGTGAAGCCATCCGGTCAAGGGCCTGACGATCGGATCTGAAATACTCGATTCTCTCGGCCAACCGCTTTCCGCTGAGCCGGTTTTCCAGAATCAGTTCCGCCGCCCCGCAGTCGGAAAGGCTGCGGGCGTTGAGTTCCTGGTGATTATCCGCCGCAAAGGGAAACGGTATGAAAACGGCCGGTTTTCCCGCTGCGGTTATTTCCGCCGTCGTCGTGGCACCGGCACGGCAGATCACCAGATCCGCCCGAGTGTATTGACGGGCCATGTCCGTGAAAAAGGCCTGAACCCGTGCGTTCATCCCGGCGTCCGAATATCCCCGGCGCACCCGTTGTTCATCCGATTCCCCGGTCTGATGAATAATAAAAACCCGGTCCTTTTCCCGAATATATTCCAGCGCTTCCAGCACGGCCGTATTGATTCGACGGGCTCCCTGGCTGCCGCCGATCACCAGGACGGTAAACGGGTTGTCTTCGGACGAAGCTGCATCCGGTGTCGAGGGCCCCTGGTTGAGGATGTCCAGGATTTCCCTGCGGACCGGGTTGCCGGTCACGATCACCTTTTCCGCCGGTATTCCGGACGGCATCCTGGCAAACGACAGACACAACCGATCGGCCAGGCGGGACAGCACCCGGTTGGTCAACCCCGGGATAATGTTCTGCTCATGCAGCACAATGGGGATTCGCAACAACCATGCCGCCAGCACCACCGGACCGGATGAATATCCGCCCACGCCGATCACGGCGTCGGGATGAAACCGTTTCAGGATCCCGACCGATTCAAGAACGCCGAGGGGGATTTTCACGGCAGCCCGCAGCTGATCCATTCGCCCTTTTCCCTTGATGCCCGCTGCGGTAATCCGCGCCAGATTGTATCCCTTTTCCGCCAGGGCCGACACTTCCAGAGAACGGCCGATGCTGACAAAAAGAACCCGGACGGCAGGATTTTCCTCGCGAAACGCGTCGGCAATCGCAATCCCCGGAAACAGATGACCACCCGTGCCGCCTCCGGCGATGACAATGCCCGGGGGCCGTCCGTCCGGACGTCTGCTTCTTCCTGCATCACAACTCATTCGGATTCATCCCCATATTCATAAACACCCGATCCTCGTTTCCGGCCCGGCTCAGGATGCCTGCCGTGCGCCGATATTCATCAGTATGCCGACTGACGCCATATTGATCAGCAACGACGTCCCCCCGTAACTGAGAAACGGAAGGGTCAGTCCCTTTGTAGGCAGCAGGCCCAGGGCCACCCCCATATTCACGCACACCTGCAACCCGATGGCCGTTGTCAGCCCCATGGCCAGGTAGGTACCGAACAGGTCCCCGGCATTTACCGCGATACGAATGCCCTTGATGACAATCCAGAAAAAGCACAGCGTAATGACGGCAACACCGATCAGACCGGTTTCCTCGCCGATAACCGAAAAGATGAAATCCGTGTGGGGTTCGGGCAGATAAAACAGTTTCTGATAACCGTTCCCCAACCCTTTCCCCCCGATGCCTCCGGATCCGAATGCCATCAGGGAATGAACAATCTGGTAACCGGCATCGTTCGAGTACTGCCACGGATCCAGAAAGCTCATGAGACGCTTGAGCCGATAGGGCGCCTGAATCATACACAGCCATGCCGCGGGCAACAGCACCGGGAGCACTCCGGTCAGGTACCGGATTCGAACACCGCCGATAAACATCATGATCCAGGTGATCGCACTTAAAATCACTACGGAACCAAAATCGGGCTGCATGAGAATCAGCGCGCTCAACAACCCCAGAACCATAACATGCGGTAAAAATCCAATCGAAAAATCCCGGATATGGTCCGCTTTTTTACTCAATGAATAGGCCAGATAGATCACGAGCGCCAGTCTGGCGAATTCAGACGGCTGAAACGTCATTCCCCCGATCCGGAGCCATCGTGCGGACCCGCCCGCCGAGATCCCGAATCCGCTCAGTTTAATGGCCAGCAGCATCACGACGGCGGCCGTCATCATCGGATAGCTCATCAACCGATACGTTCGGTACGGCATGTGACGGCACATCACCAGCATCATGAGCCCCATGCCGGAAAACAGGGCCTGCTTCTTCATGAAATAATACTCGGTTCCGTATTTTTTCAGTGCCAGAGCGGAACTGGCGCTGTAGACCATCACAATTCCGGCGCCTACCAGAAACAGCACGGGAAACAGAAGCGCGGCATCGTAATGAATTGCATTCGACACCGGGACCGTTTTTGAGGAATCCGGTTTATGGTCTTTTATGCGCTTTTGCATGTCAGTTCTTCAACCGCCCGGCGAAACATCCGCCCCCGATGTGCATAGCTGTCAAACATATCAAAACTGGCACACGCCGGCGACAGCAGCACGACGTCCCCGGACACGGTCTGACGGCGGGCCTTCTGCACCGCGTCCGCCATGGAATCGGCGTTTTCGGTCGGTACCGTGTGCCCCAGTGCCCGCCGAATTTCGGTCCGGGTCTCTCCCATCAGAATCAGGTGCTTGACACGGGAGCCGATCATTCCCTCGAGTTTTGAAAAATCGGTTTCCTTACCGCGACCTCCCATTATGAGAACCACCGGCCGCGTCATCGACGCCAGTGCTTTGATCACGGCCGCCGTATTTGTGGCCTTGGAATCGTCCATGTAACGGACTCCGTCAACGTCGGCAACAAACTCGAGCCGATGGGGAAGTCCCCTGAACCGTTTCAAGGCGATTTCGATGCCTTCCGGATCGGCTCCGGCCGCCAGTGCGGCCAAGGATGCGGCGGCAACATTTTCCAAGTTGTGCCGCCCCAGATGTCGGGCACACGAAAGGTCCAGACAGTATGAGTCCCGATCCGACAGCCTGACTATCAGGGATTCATCACGTACGATCGCGCCGTATTCATTTTCATCGCATGTATTGAAAAAAAGCGGACGGCTCTCAATCCCCTTTACCATGGATCGAATCACCGGGTCGGCACCGTTCACCACCGCCCGGTCACCGGCCTTCTGGTTTTCAAAAATACGGGCTTTGGACCGGACGTAACCCTCAAAATCCGGGTAACGGTCCAGATGATCTTCCGCGATATTCAGCAACGCCGCTACCGAGGGTCGGAATGTCTCGACGGTATCGAGCTGGAAACTGCTGATCTCGGCGACCACGATATCCGCCGGTTGTTCCGCCGCCACATACCCGATCAGGGGACTGCCGATATTGCCGCCGACAAATACCGTTTTACCGGAGGCCTCGAGCATCTCCCCCACCAGGGTCGTTGTGGTGGTTTTCCCATTGGTCCCGGTAACGGCCACAATGGGCTGACGGATAAATCGTGCGGCCAGTTCCACCTCTCCGATCACCGGCACGCCTCTTTCGCGGCATCGATTCAGGCAATCGAGCGTATGCGGCACCCCGGGGCTGAGAACGATGAGGTCTGCCCCATCAAACACCTCCGCCGGATGACCGCCCAGCGCAAACCGGATCTCCAGCTCCCGAAGCTGATCCGGATAAGGCGCCAGGGCCTTTTCATCCGCCCGGTCGGTCACCGTGACACGGGCCTGTTGCCGGCAGAGAAACCGGGCGGCCGCCGCACCGGATTTGCCGAGGCCCATGATGACGATATGTTTATTTCGAACGTCCATGTTCACGTTGCCTACCTGAGTTTGAGCGTTGAGATGGAAATCAGTGCCAGAATAATGGCGATGATCCAGAACCTCACGCATACCTTCGGCTCCGGCCATCCCTTGAGTTCAAAATGATGGTGCAGGGGCGCCATTCTGAAAATGCGGCGGCCGTTGGTCATCTTGAAAAATCCCACCTGAAAAATGACGGAAAGCGCTTCGATCACGAACAGTCCGCCCACGATCACCAGCAGAATTTCCTGTTTGGTAATGACGGCCACAGCGCCGATGGCCGCACCCAGCGACAGCGAGCCGACATCCCCCATGAACACCTGGGCCGGATAGGTGTTAAACCACAGAAACCCCAGCCCGGCACCGGCCATGGCCCCGCAGAATACGGCAAGCTCGCCGCTGCCCGGAACATAGGAAATCTGAAGATAGTCGGCAATCCGGCTGTGCCCGGCCACATAGGCAAACACCATATAGGTGACCGCCGTGATGATCACCGGCCCGATGGCCAGACCGTCCAGACCGTCGGTCAGGTTGACCGCGTTGGACGTTCCCACAATGACCAGCGCGGCAAACAGGATATAGCCCCACCCCAGGTCCGGTGACAATTGTTTGAAAAACGGTACGGTCACCGTGGAATTGAAATCAAACACTGAAAACAGCAGCGCACCGGTCAGAAGCGCCAGCAGCGTCTGAAGCAAAAATTTGCTCCGGGCGCTGAGCCCCAGGCTCTGCTTTTTGACCACTTTCAGGTAATCGTCGGTAAAACCAATCAGGCCGTATCCGGCGGTGATCAGAAGAACCAGCCAGATATAATGATTGGTCAGGTTCGTCCACAGCAGCGTGGATATGCAGATGGACGAAATGATCAACGCCCCGCCCATGGTCGGGGTGCCGGCCTTTTTCAGATGGCTTTGCGGCCCGTTTTCCCGGATATACTGCCCGATCTGCAACTGCGCCAGCCGGCGGATGACCCAGGGGCCGAGCAGGAAACAGATCAAAAACGATGTCAGCCCGGCATAAATCGTCCGGAACGTAATGTATTTGAATACGTTCAGAACCGACAACTGGGTATGTAACGGATATAGTAAATGGTACAGCATGGTCCTCTATATGATTTTTATTCGAAAAAAGCCTCAGGCCCTGTTTTTATTTTTTTTCCGGAACCCGGCAGACATCACCCAACCGATCCCGAAGACCGTCGGCAACCTTCTCCATTCCCATCGAACGGGACCCTTTCACCAGAATCCAGTCCCCGGGCTGCAGCCGGGGAACCATGTCGTCGATCATGTCGGCATGAGAACCGATCAGAATACGATCGGCATCCATACCTGCTTGAACGGCTCCCGCGGCAACGTCCTGCGCATATTGACCGGTCACATACAGTCGCTCGATACCGGACCGGGTTGCCAGAGCGCCAAGCTCCCGGTGAAGGGCCGCCGACTCGCGTCCCAGCTCCAGCATGTCCCCGATCACCAGCAGGGACCTGCCCGTTTCCTTCAGGGACGCCAGCGTGTGAATCGCCGCTTCCATGGAACGGGGATTGGCATTATAAGTGTCATCGATCACGTGAATGTCATTGCCCGTTATAAACATATTCATTCGCTGCCGCGTCGGACGGAAGGCTTCGAGACCGTTCCTGATTTCCGGGGCCGACAGCCCCAGGGCATGACCGACGGCAGCGGCGGCCAGCGCATTGGACACCATGAAGGTCCCGGCCGTGTTGAGTGTCACGCGAACGCGTTCACCGGGCAGTTCGAGAACAAAGGATACGCCGATTTGGGTTGCCCGGATTCCGGTTGCCCGGATTTGTGCATCGGATGCCGAACCGAACCAGACAATTTTCCGTGTGCATCCGGATGCCAGGCGCCGAACCAGCGGATCGTCCGCATTCAGAATCGCCGTGGATTCCGGTCCCATTTCTTCCAGCAGTTCCCCCTTGGCGCGCATCACGCCTTCAATGGAGCCCAGTCCTTCCAGATGCACCGGGCCGATGTTGGTCAACACCCCGATATCCGGGCGGCAGATCTGTGTCAGGCGTCGAATCTCTCCGGCACGGTTCATCCCCAGTTCAACGACCGCCGCTTCGTGGTCTCTGTTCAATTCCAGAAGCGTCAGAGGCAACCCGATCAGGTTGTTGAAATTTCCCCGGGTGGCCAGCGTATTGAACCGTCCGGCCAGTAAGGACGCCGTCATTTCCTTGGTGGTGGTTTTACCGCATGACCCGGTAATACCGACGACAAGGGCACCGGCTCGTTTTCGGTGCCGGGATGCCAGGTCCCCCAGCGCCCGGGTGGTGTCCTCCACGGCCACACATACCGGTGCGGCGCCCTGCCGGGACGACAGGTCCAGCTCTTCCACCGCATCCCGGTCGACCACGAGTCCGTGAACGCCGATCCGCCAAACATCCGGTATAAACCGATGCCCGTCATGAACATCGCCCCGGATGGCCACGAAAACATCCTCCGGGCCGATCCGGCGGGAATCGATGGACACGCCGGTAAAACAGTCGGTTTTGGAGCCGCTGACCAGCGAGCCGCCGGTGGCGCCAAGAATTTCATCGACGGTCCATGGTATGCAATGCACGTCGGTCATTATTTCGTTATCCGCAATCTCCCGGTTGATCGATGGATGCAGAATGATGCATCAGTATCCGATGCGCCTCTTCGACATCATCGAAATCAATGGTTGTGTTTCCGATAATCTGATAGGTTTCATGGCCTTTTCCGGCAATCAGGACCGTGTCTCCGGGCCGTGCCGCCCGGATTGCCAGCTCAATGGCCCGACGTCGATCCGGTTCGACCAGGCAGCCTTTTTTATCCATATGTCCCGGAATATCCGAAGCGTTGAATTGTCTCGGGCTGGTCCGGCGAACCCCTTCCAGCACCTGTTCGATGATGGTATCCGGATTTTCGGTCCGGGGGTTGTCCGATGTCACCACCGCCAGGTCACACAGCGTTCCGGCGATTTCTCCCATTTCCGGCCGTTTGGAGACATCCCTGTCCCCTCCGCATCCGAACACGCAGATCATGCGGCCATCGGTCAACGGCCTCAATGAGCGCAGTACATTTTCCAGGGCATCGGGCGTATGCGCATAGTCCACATACACAAATCTGCCGGAGGCATCCGGAACCGGTTCCAGCCGCCCGGGAACACGGGTGGTCGTCTCGATACCGGCTTTAATCTTTTCGACGGGTATGTCCAGTGCAACGCCAGCGGCAGTTGCGCACATGATATTTTCCAGATTGTGATTTCCCACCAGCGGCGATTGAAAATCAAAACGCCCCTTCGGTGTAACGATGGCTCCCGTCATTCCATTCAGGCCGGAACGGACCGAAACCGGGTGAATGTCGTTGTCAACGCAATGCCCGCTGGTCAGATGGGAAACGGTCAGAATGCCGGCGAGTTCCCGGCCCCGGGGGTCATTGCAGTTGACGACCGCCCGGGCCCGGTCTTTTTTTGGCCCGCCGGTCAGTCGATCCGTAAACAGACGTTTTTTACAGGCCCAGTACCGATCCATGTCTCCGTGGTAGTCATGGTGATCATGGCTCAGATTGGTAAAGACCCCGATATCCATCCAGCAATGATCGATCCGGTGCAGATCGATGGCGTGAGAAGACACTTCCACCACCACATGGGTCACCCCGGCCCTGCACATATCGCTCAGAATGGACTGAAGATCCAGTGATTCCGGAGTTGTCATGGGGTTGTCAAACACCTGCCCGTTAAATCGGTAATTGACCGTTCCAATGACCCCGACGTTACAGCCGGCACCGGCCAGAATACGTTCAATCAGATAGGATGTCGTGGTCTTTCCGTTGGTCCCCGTGATACCGATCACGCACATCCGGCGGGACGGGTTTTCGTAGTATTCTGCAGACAGCGCGGACAGCGCTTTCCTGGAATTTTCGACCCGGATGGAAATACAACCGGTTTCCACCGGATTTTCCACCACCACGGCGACGGCCCCCCGCCGTATCGCGTCATCGATAAAATCATGTCCGTCGGCCTTAAAGCCCCGGACGGCCACAAACAGCCCCCCGGGACGCACATCCCGGGAACTGCAGTGAATGGAGGAAATATCGGGATCCGCTTCCGGAACGCAAAACGCCCCTGTATTTTTTGAACTGTTTATCCGAATCGATTCAACGGATTTGAGCAATTGAGACAGTTTCAACCTGCCACCTCGTTCTCCCGTGAAGCCGTCAGCCGATCGGCCGCGGTTTCCGGGGGTATATTCATATATCCCAGTGTTTTCAGGGCGATCTGTTTGAATGCGGGCGCCGCCACAATGCCGCCGTAGTGCTGGTTGACCGGCTCATCGACAACCACCAGAATCGCCAGCCGCGGGACCTCCGCAGGAACAAAACCCAGAAATGACGCTGTGTATCGGCCCCGGGCATAAGCGCCTTTTTCATCGACTTTCTGAGCGGTACCGGTTTTCCCGCACACCGAATACCCGCTCAACGCCGCCTGGGTTCCCGTACCTTCTTCGGTAATGACAGTTTTCATGATTCTGCGTACGGTTCGGGCGGTATCCGGTGAAATGACCCGCCGCAACTCGGTCGGGCCAAAACTCTTGATCAACGCACCATTTGGATCCGTGATCGCCTGGACAATGTAGGGCTTCATCAGGATGCCGTCATTGGCGATGGCGCATGCGGCCGCCATAAGTTGAACGGCGGACACGGAGATCCCCTGGCCGAACGCAATGGCGCCGGCATCGATTCTGGACCACTGCCGAAACGGCATCAGGGTACCGGATGTTTCCCCCGGACAGTCAATCCCGGTCCTGGAATTGAATCCGAAACGGGTCAGCATATCATACAGCACTTCGGAACCAATCGTTTCGCCGACTTTGACGGCTCCGATATTACTGGAGTATTTCACGATCTGCTGCAGGGACAACCACCCGTAAGAATGCGTGTCATGCACCGTATTGCGACCGATTCGATAGGAGCCGTTTTCGCAGAAAAAGATGCTGCCGGGCGTGCACCGTCCCGACTCCAGGGCGGCGGCGGCACTGAATATTTTCATGGTCGATCCGGGTTCGAACGGATCCGTTATCACCCGATTCCTCCATGTATGCCGTTCAAAACGCCCGAATGCATTGGGGTTGAAAAACGGATAATTTGCCAGGGCCAGCACCGCACCGGTCCGCGGCACCATGACCACCGCCATGCCGGACTTTGCCGAATACGTATCGACCGCCTCTTTCAAAGCGGCTTCGGCAATGTACTGGACCGTCCGATCGATGGTCAGGACCAGGTTATTGCCGCTGACCGCGCGATCCCGATCCCGGGAATCAAACACATGACCCAGCGCATCGGTCAGAACGGAAACCTTTTCGGCATCTCCTTTGAGAAAGGTGTCATAATAAAACTCAACGCCTTCCAGCCCCCGACTGTCAATCCCTGAAAATCCGAGTACCTGGGCCGCCAGCGCCGTATTCGGATAAAAGCGTTTATGTTCGGGAACAAATGCGATACCGTCCAGATCAAGCGCCTCGATCCGGGCGGCTTCCTTCGGCGTCATCTGACGTTTGACCCACACAAACGTTTTTTGGGACGCCAGCCGTTTCCTGAGGGTTCTTCGGTCTATCCCCAGTGCGCCGGATATGGACGCGGCCGTTTCGGAAATCCGTTTGATTTTCCCGGGATATGCTCCGAGAGAGACGGCATCAATGGTAACGGCCATTTCCCGATGTCGGGCATCATAAATCGTTCCGCGTTTTCCGTGCGCCGTCACGGATTTTTCATATTGCTGTTCGGCCTCCTCCGACAGCCATGACGCCTTGAAAATCTGCAGATACACGGCGCGGGCACCGATCGCACCGAACAGGGCGATAAAGGCCATGGCCGTCACATAAATCCGTATTTTCAACGGGTTTTTTCGAACAGGTTTCATGGAATCACAACCATCTGATCGGATGTCGGCATCACCAGTCCGAGCTTTTGCGTAGCAATTTTTGCAATCCGATTGGGCGATTTGAGACGCGCCAGTTCCACTTTCAGATTTTTCTGAACCCGGACCAGTTGTTCATGCCGCTTCGACTCCTTTGTAATTTCATAGCCGACCCGAATGCATTGCATGCGGGTCCAGGCATAAGCGAACATCTCTCCCAGAAAGACGGCCATGATCAGCAGCCAGACAATGCTGAGTTTCGAATTTCGAATACCGGCTTTCTTTTTCATGGGGAATCCGATCTCACACCCTTACTAAAGTTTTTCCACCGCCCGCAGTTTTGCGCTTCTGGCCATCGGGTTGGCGGCAATTTCAGCGTCCGACGCCTGCAGGGGTTTCCGGATCAGTCGACGAACCCTGGGATGATGACCGCATACACAATACGGCAGATTGGGCGGACAGACACATCCCTTTTCAAGATCCCTGAAGCGGTGCTTTACAATACGGTCTTCCAGTGAGTGAAACGTCAGCACACACAACCGTCCTCCGGGATTGAGCCAATCCGGCACCGTTTCCAGAAAATGTTCCAGTCGTTCCAGCTCCCGGTTCACAGCGATCCGAAGCGCCATGAACACCCGGGTAGCCGGATGAATCCGCTGGGCGTGCCGTGCTTTGGCGGGAACGGCATTGGTAATGATCCGGGCCAGTTCAAGGCTGCTCCGAATCGGTTTCATTCCTCTTTCCGCGACAATCTGCCGGGCAATCCGCCGCGACCAGCGCTCTTCTCCATACCGCCAGAACATGTCGCGCAGCTCTTCTTCTTTCAGGGTGTTCACCAGCTCCTCCGCCGTAACCTCGCTTCGGATGTTCATCCGCATGTCCAGCGGCTCATCTTTTCGGAAACTGAACCCCCGTTTTCCGTCTTCAATCTGGTGGTATGACAGTCCGAGATCGAGAACGATTCCGTCTACACCGGTAATGGAGAGTTGAGAGAGAATATCAGGAAGATGTGCAAAGTTATCATGAAAGAGGCGAATATTGGAAGCGTAAGGTTTTAAAAAATGTTCGGCATGTTCAATGGCATCAATATCCTGATCGATTCCGATCAGCCGCCCGTCCGGAAGAATTTTTTCCAGTATGTGCCGGGCGTGCCCCGCCCCGCCCAATGTGCAATCCACATAGACCTTACCCGGACGGCAGTCGAGGTAATCCAGCACCTCATGCGTCATCACTGAAATATGTTTGAACGCCATAGAATCAGAGCCCCAGTTGTGCTATTTCGTTTCGGACCTCCTCCTGCTTCATATCTTCCTCCAGAAAATCATTCTCTTTATCCCAGTTATCCCGGGACCAGATCTCAAAATGGTCCAGAACACCTACCAGAACGATTTCCTTTTCCAGATGCGCGTATGATCTCAGAACCGGCGGGACCAGGATTCGGCTCTGTTTGTCAAAGGTGCATTCAGACGCACCGCCCACAAACACTCTCCTGAAACGACGCATTATATCACTTTTTTCGGCTGTGGACAGTATCCGGTTTTCGATTTTAACCCATTGCTCGAGCGAATAGGCCACAAGGCATTTATCCATCTTGGATACCATGACGGCATCCGACGCCCCGTTCGCCTTCAGCACCTCCCGGAATCTTGCCGGGATGATGATCCGACTTTTATCGTCGATGGTATGAAAGGAACAACCTCTGAACATTGGTTACCTTTTGCCTGGTGTCTATCCGAAAGCGCCGTTTCTTTTCGTTTTCCGAGTGAGCCCTGCCTCCTCCACTTTGACCCACCTATTATGGATAAAAGTATATTTTTCAACAAGTGTCAAGACAAATTATTTATATTTATCAGGAATGAAATGCGGTGGAGTGAAGTGGCGGATTAAAAACAAAACAATGATTGACAATTTAAAACACCATAGATCCGGCTTGACAATAAATATTTTGAATTGATATCATTTTAAATTACTTATCATATACAGGCTCTCGGAATGGGCCACCTCTGCCGTGCTTTCAAATTTGCGCCGCCGCAACGCAAGGGACAGAAAATGATCCGGATCAAACAGTTCAGATACGCCTGGGACAATTTCAGCTACCTGATTTACGGTGCATCGTCTGCCGTAGCGATAGATGCCGGCGCCGTGAAGCCGATTCTGTCTTTTGCACACCGGTGCGGGCTTCAATTGAAACGGCTTCTCAACACCCACATGCACCCGGACCACACGTCCGGAAATGCCGCCGTTCTAAAGGCAACCCGCGCCGAATTTCTGAACCCGGACGAACTGATGCATCTCGGCAGCCTGGAACTGGAAGGCCGGGCGATACGCATCTATCCGACGCCCGGCCATACGAACGATTCTGTCTGTTTCCATATCGGCCGGTTTCTGGTCACCGGAGACACTCTGTTCAACGGCACGGTGGGCAACTGTTTCAGTGGCGACCTGAAACGGTTTTACACGTCCATCAAATGTCTGGCGGCATTGCCGGAAGATACCATTATATATGCCGGGCATGATTATGTCCGGGATGCCGCGACGTTTGCCAAAACACTTGAACCGGAAAACGTTTATATCGATCATTTTCTCGACGCCTATAACCCGGCCCATGTCTGTTCGACCCTGCGGGATGAATTTCGGATCAATCCGTACCTGAGATTCAATGAAGAACGCATTGTTTCGGTTCTCAAATCCCGAGGGCTTCCGGTTGACACGGAATATCAGCGGTGGGTGTCACTGATGTCGGTGGAATAAGGACAGGGGACCCCCTTAAACTTCGATCGGTAACCATTATGTTGAATCAGTTTGAAGGACCTGAAAAAAAACTCGAACTCATCCTTTGCGCTCCCCGGCCCAAAATACGAGCCAACCGAAACGATCGCTGGAAACGAGTTGTTCGTGCTGCAGGAGCCGATATTCTCAGCCGAAAAAGCACCCGGCAGCTGGACGCTTACCTGCTGTCCGAATCGAGCCTCTTTGTCTGGGACGACCGTATCCTGATGATCACCTGCGGCCGGACCACCTTAACGGCGGCGTTGCCTGAAATCCTTAAATTCGTTGACCGCCGGGACATCGATTTTGTTTTTTACGAACGAAAAAACCTGATGTATCCGCAGCAGCAGCCCTCGGACTTTGAACAGGATGCCGCCTGCCTTCAGAATTATTTTCGCGGGAAAAGCTACCGGCTCGGACCGGCCAATCAGGACCATGTTCACCTATTTTATTCGTCCGGATACCGGCCATCCCCTTTGCAGGATGTCACACTCCAGATCCTGATGACCGATATCGATCAGAGTCTGATTGAGATGTTTTCCGTTGCGTCGGCGCCGAAAAACGGTCGGATTTCCACGCTGGAGAATTTATTTCCGGAAATGGTTGTCGACACGTATTATTTTTCTCCGTTCGGGTATTCCCTCAACGGCATTCGAGACGCATCCTACTGTACGATACATGTCACGCCGGAATCGGCGGGCTCCTATACCAGTTTCGAAACCAATATCACCGAAATCGACTATGCATGGATCATCCGTCGCGTCGTATCTTTTTTCAAGCCGAAAACATTTTCCGTCGTTCTGACAACGAGCATGGATCGGAAAAGCCTGGAATTCCGCCGGGCGGTTACAGTCCCGGCAGCCGGTTATCGCCTGACCGAAAAGGTTTTCTACGAGTTTGACGAAAATTTTGCCGTTACATTCCTCAAATATGCCATTCCGCCCGTGGAGAACAGATAAATGAAAAACCGAAACAAACCGGACCTGTGGGTCAGGGAGATCCACAAAGACGTGGCCGGTCTGAGTTTCAAGGTCGAAAAAACGCTGTTTTCCGGCCAAAGCCGTTACCAGCACATCGATATCGTTCAGACCGCCGGCCATGGCAGGATGCTGCTCAATGACGGCATCGTCATGCTGGCGGAACGGGATGAATTCATATATCACGAGATGATCGCCCATGTACCGCTGTTTGTGCATCCGGCCCCCGAACAGATTCTGGTGATCGGCGGCGGCGACGGCGGAACGGTGCGTGAAGTGCTCAGGCATCCGGGGGTCCAACGGGTGGTCATGGTGGAAATTGACGAACTGGTGGTCAACGCGTGCCGCGACCATATTCCTTCGGTCAGCTGCGCAATGGACGATCCGCGCATGGAACTGCTCATTGCCGACGGCGTCGGTTTTATCGCTGAAACCGATGAACGGTTTGACGTGATCATCATCGACTCCACGGACCCCGTCGGCCCGGCGCAACCCTTGTTTGACAAAGATTTTTACAAAAACGCCGCCGCCCGGCTGGCTCCCGACGGCATTCTGATCGCCCAGGCCGAGTCCCCGTTTTACGATCTCGACCTGCAGTTGCCCATGCTGCGGAACCTGCGCCCGTTTTTCCCGAAACTCCACCTGTATCTGTTTACCTGCCTGACATATCCCGGGGGACTCTGGAGCTTCGCATTCGCGTCCAACGGTCTTTGTCCCATTGCCGATTTTGACCCGGAAAAAGTCAGGCGCTGCGGTTTTTCACCCCGGTATTACAACCCGGCCGTGCATCGGAGCGCGTTCGCTCTGCCCACTTTTGCCGCAGACAATCTGGCAGAGGTGCTTGATCCCGTTGAGGCCCCACACACGGGATGACCATCCCGGCCTGAAGATCGTTTCGCCTGAGGCTCGAGCCTTCAGACCTTGAAGACCGACTTTTCAGAACTCGGGACATTCATCGGTGAATATCGGTTTTACTTTACCGGCAGATCTGCTATGAAAAGCTATATTTTCGGGAGTTAGAAAGGGAAAGGAACCCATGAGAAGAAAAGACAAGGAAATTCAATCCGACAGCGACATCAGGGCCATTATCCGGGACGCCCGGGTATGCCGTCTGGCCATGTCGGAGAACAACCGTCCGTATGTCGTGCCGTTGTGCTTCGGCTGCCGGAATGATTCACTGTATCTCCATTGCGCCGGCGAAGGCAGAAAACTGGACATCCTCCGCAGCAACCCCTGCGTCTGCTTCGAATTTGACACGGATGTCGACATCCGGCCGTCGGAAAACGCATGCAACTGGTCAATGAAATACCGCAGCGTCATCGGCTTCGGAAAAGCCGTGTTTGTGAAATCCCCGGAGGAAAAACAAACAGCGCTCGACATCATCTGCCGGCAATACGCCCCGTCCCGGTCATTTGAATTCCCGGAAAAAAGTGTAAACCGGACCACCATCATCCGGGTGGATATTGAATCGATAACAGGGAAACAGGACGCATGAACCCGATCGACTGTTCCGCCGACGCAGCGCCGGATTCGGCCTGCCGCGAAAACAGAACCGCAACCGGTTCTCCCCTCGAGCAGATAAAGACTCTGGCCCGTCGGCTGTTTGAAAACGCACGCGGAAGCCATGACTGGGACCACACGCTTCGGGTATGCCGGCTGTGCAAACATATCGGTGCGGCAGAGGGCGCGGACATGCAGGTACTGATGATCGCCGCCTACCTGCATGACATCGGCCGGTGCCGGCAGGACGCGTCCGAAGGGGCCGTCTGCCATGCCGACAAGGGGGCCCGAATGGCATGGCCGTTGATCAACCGCCTGGCGCTTTCCGAAACTCAGAAAGCCAATATCATCCACTGCATCCAGGCCCATCGTTTCCGCGGCAGCCGTCGCCCGGAAACCACGGAAGCCAGGGTCCTGTTTGACGCGGACAAGCTGGATTCCATCGGCGCCATCGGGGTGGCCCGGGCCTACCTGTTTGCCGGCGAAATCGGGGCAAAACTTCACAATCCCGATATGGCGCCGGAAGATGCCCGCTCCTACTCAAAAAACGATACCGGTTTCAGGGAATTCAAGGTCAAACTGTGTAAAATCAAAGACCGCATCCTGACAACGGAAGGCCGCAGACTGGCCGAAGAACGCCATGAATTTATGGAACAGTTTTTTAACCGATTTCTGGAAGAATACGAAGGGATCAGATAAACGTCATGAGCATTAATATCGTTGATAAAATTGATGAAAAAGTTAAAATCAACCGCGCCCTGGTGAGCGTGTCGGACAAAACCGGCCTGGAGCTTCTGATACCGGGGCTGCTCGACATCAACCCCAAAATGAAATTTTTTTCCACCGGCGGCACGTACACCCGGATCAAAGACATCCTGGGCAGCCGGGCCGACACCTGCCTGACCCAGGTATCCGACTATACCGGTCAGCCGGAAACCCAGGGCGGACTGGTCAAAACGCTGGATTTCAAGATTTATCTCGGCCTGCTGACGGAGACCTACAACGCGTCCCATCAGCAGGACATGAAACGCACCTTTTCCGTGCCTGTCGACATGGTAGTGGTCAACCTGTACCCGTTCCGTGAAACCATCGCCAGGAAGGACGTGACCGCCGAACAGGCCCGGGGCAATATCGATATCGGCGGACCGTGCATGCTCCGCGCCTCTGCGAAAAATTTTCTGCGGGTGACGCCGGTGGTCGATCCGGCAGACTACGACATGATCCTCTCGGAAATAAAGACGGCCGACGGCATGGCCACTCTGGATCTTCGCTTTCGCATGGCCCGGAAAGCCTTTGAACACACCGCCGCGTATGACCGCGCTATTGCCGATTACCTGGGAACGCTGGTGTTCGAGGACGTAAAAGGCTGTTATACTGAATGATAAGGGTACGCAGTGCAGGGTGCCGGGGTAATCTTCCGTAATTGGCCTTTGTGCAGATGCAGCCGGCAACCAAAGCGAACCGTTCCCGCAGCCAATATCCATAAGATTGCCGAACTCCAAAAATTCCGGGCAAAGCACCTCCGGTTTGATTTGCGGAACCGGCAAAAATATCTTATTTTTTTTCACAGCCTTTAAGGGGAAAGGCACTAATTAAAAGCCGAGGAGAAACCCATGGCGGATGATTTAAAGAAAATGTATCGAACCATTGTGGAGGAGCACTTCCCTTCACAGATGGAAATCAGTTTTATAGAAGGCAGCAACCGGCAGACGCTGTGTTATGAAAAAGTTCAATGGACCATCGACGATGTCCGGAAAGGACTCCGGTACGGTGAAAATCCGGGGCAGGAGGCCGCGTTGTACAAACTGACCAACGGCAACCTGGTGCTGGGGGAAACCGAAACCATCCAGCCGGGCCAGTATCTGGCGTCCGATATCGAGCTGCTTCAGTTCGGCAAGCACCCGGGAAAAATCAACCTGACCGATGCAGACAATGCCCTGAATATCCTGAGATATTTTACGGACCGGCCCACCGCGGTCATCGTCAAGCACAACAACCCCAGCGGCGTGGCCCGCGCCGATTCTCTGGAAGCGGCCTATCACAAGGCCTATATGGCCGACCGGATTGCGGCGTTCGGAGGCTGCATCGCTCTGAACCGGCCGGTGGACAAGGCAACGGCCGAGGCGATTTTCCGGCAGTACGCCGAAGTGGTCGTGGCCCCGGATTTCGAAGACGGCGTCCTGGACGTTTTCGCAAAGAAAAAAAATCTCCGGGTCATCCGCATCGGCAATATCGATCGGCTCCATGAGTTTGTGGGCAAACGGTTTGTGGATTTCAAAAGCATGATCGACGGCGGTATTATCACCCAGTGGTCGTTCAACCCGACCACCCGGTCCCGGGAAGACCTCAAACTAGCCGAATGCGAGTATAAAGGCACCCCATACCGGATTGACCGGCAGCCCACCGCTCAAGAATATGACGACATGCTGTTCGGCTGGCTTGTGGAAGCCGGCGTGACCTCCAACTCGGTGATCTACGTGAAGGATTCCGTAACCGTGGGTATCGGCACCGGCGAACAGGACCGGGTCGGTGTGGCGGAAATTGCCCGGGACAAAGCCTACCGCAAACTGGCGGACCGCTACTGCTTTGAGACCCACGGCACCTCCTACAACGACCTGAATGATCCGGACAAAAAAACGGCCATCGATGCCCGGGTAAAACAGGAACACGGAGGACTTACCGGTGCTGCCATGATCAGTGACGCGTTCTTCCCCTTCCGGGACGGCGTGGATGTCGGTCTCCGGGAAGGCGTAACCGCGGTTATCCAGCCGGGCGGATCGCTCAACGACTACCAGTCCATCGAGGCCTGCAACGAGGCCGGTGCGACCATGGTGTACACGGGGCAGCGAAGTTTCAAACACTGAGCCGACTTCGACGGGCCGCTTGCCGCTGACGACGGGAGCGCCGACGAAGCAGGGCGTGCCGGAGCCTCCGGAAACCGGATAATTTTCATTCAGAAAAAAGCAGTCACCTCCGGCACGACCGGACCGAGGTGTATCAAGGAGACCATCGTATGACGACCACCATCACGGCCGTTTACGGAAGCCCCCGGCGCAACGGCAACACGAGCACGCTGCTTCGACGGGCCGTTCAGGGGGCCCGGGATGCCGGTGCGCAGGTCCACGAATTCGTTCTCCGGGACCTGAGCATATCCCCCTGCCTCGAGATCTATGGCTGCAGAAAAACCGGGCGGTGCGTCATCCAGGATGATTTTCTCAAAATCGAGGAACGGATCGACGCCTCTGAAGGCATCATGCTGGCCTCGCCGGTGTTTTTCTACGCGGTCAGCGCCCACGCGAAACTCTTTATCGACCGGTGCCAGTCCCGCTGGGTAAAAAAGTACTGGATCGAAAAAGCCGCCGGCGGTCAGCGCCCCCCTTCACGCAAGGGGCTGTTTATCTGCGCCGGCGCCACACAGGGGAAAAAACTCTTTGACGGCGTGCTGCTCACCATGAAATATTTTTTCGACGTCTGGGACGCGCAGCTGTGGAAATCCCTGCTGTACCGGGGGCTGGATCTCGAGGGAGACGTGTTGCAGCATCCGGACTACCTGACCGAGGCGTATGATGCCGGAAACGCCCTGGTCCGGGCCATCGAAGCCGAATCAACAGCCAACCGACTTTTTTAACGTCGTCCTTTCAGGACTCAATTTTGTGTGTTCAATACACCGGTGGTTAAAACCACCGGCTATACGACTCAACCCCTGTCGGGGTTTGTGTTGCACATTGATTTTGACGGTCTTGTAAAAAACAAAAATTTTGACGGCAAAGTTAGAATTCCAGAGTGTCTCAAATCCAGAGGAATGATCCACACAAAGCCGTCATCATTCGATCTTCAGGAGACATACCGCCATGGGTACCACCTTAGCGTCCGTTTACATTCCGGACACATCCACCGCATACGAACGGCCGCTGTTCATGGTCCCGGTGGCCGCGGGATTTCCCTCCCCGGCCGAGGACTACATTGAAGGCACACTGGACCTGAACAAACATCTGATCCGGCATCCGGCCGCCACCTTTTTCGTGCGGGTCACCGGTGATTCCATGATAAACGCCGGCATTCATCCCGGAGACATCCTGATCGTGGACCGCGCTCTCGAACCCGCCGACCGGAAGGTGGTCATCGCGGTGATCGACGGCGAACTGACGGTCAAACGCATCCGAAACACCGGCGGCCGTATTTTTCTGATGCCGGAAAACGACCGATACCGGCCGATCCGGATCAGCGACGACATGGACTTTCAGGTCTGGGGCGTGGTCACGAACGTGATTCATCCGCTGTAGTTCGCCCGGCTCACCGGGCGTCCTGCGGATTTTAGGAGCGCTTCGCTTGAGGGGTGACCTTCGGGCTTAAAGGCAGATCAGGCTTAGATTTTTTATGAAATCCCTCGGGAAAAATACCGTATTTGCGCTGGTGGACTGCAACAACTTTTATGCCTCCTGCGAACGGGTGTTCGATCCCCGGCTGGAAGGCAAACCGGTGGTGGTGCTGTCCAACAACGACGGATGCGTGGTGGCCCGCTCCAACGAGGCCAAGGCCCTGGGCATCAAAATGGGCGTGCCGGTATTTCAGATCGCCCGCCTGATCCACACCCGGGGCGTTCAGGTGTTTTCATCCAACTACGCGCTGTACGGCGACATGTCCCGGCGGGTCATGCAGACCCTGTCCCGGTTCACACCGGAAATCGAGATCTATTCGATTGACGAAGCGTTCCTGGATCTGACAGGGTTTCACCGCATCGATCTGAACGACTACGGCCGCAACATTCGGTCCACTGCCCGGCAGTGGACCGGTATCCCCGTATCGGTGGGTATCGCCAGAACCAAAACCCTGGCCAAAATCGCCAACCGGATTGCCAAGAAATCCCTCAAAACCGGCGGCGTCCTGGACCTGACCGATTCCCCCCACCTATCCCGGGCACTGGAGATCACCGACATATCCGACGTGTGGGGCGTAGGGTCCCGGTACGCGAAATTTTTGAAACAGCACCGCATCGTCAACGCCCTCAGGCTCCGGGACGCCGATGACGCATTTATCCGCAAACGGATGGGGGTATGGGGCACCCGCCTGCTTCATGAACTGCGGGGCATTTCCTGTTATCCTCTGGAAAGCGGTCCGCCTGCCCGCAAAGGCATTACTGTATCGCGTTCGTTCCGCCATCCGGTGCAGGACCTGTCCGATCTGGAGGAAGCCGTGGCGACGTTTGTCTCCACCGGTGCGAAAAAACTCAGAAAACAGCGTTCGGCCGCCGAGGTATTGATGGTATTTGCCTCAACCAACCGGTTTGAACCGGACCACTTTTATTTCAACCTGCACACCGTCGCGCTGCCGGTGCCCACCAGCGACACCCCGGAACTGATTCACCACGCGCTGGAAGGACTTCGCCGCATCTACCGGAAAGGATACCGGTATAAAAAGGCCGGCATCCTGTTCAAAGGTCTGGTCTCTGCCCGGCCGATTCAGATGGGCCTGTTCGATCCCCGAAACCGCCGGCGCTCCGAACGGCTCATGCAGACTATAGACCGCATCAACGACCGGATGGGGCCAAAAACCCTGACATACGCCGCTGCGGGCCTGCACCCCTCCGCCCCCTGGAAAACCGTCTTCAAACGGCGTTCTCCCGCATACACAACAGACTGGAACCGGCTGCCCCGCGTGTCCTGATTTCCCGTTCCTCCGGTATTACGGCCCGGGCTTAATTTATATCTTCGGTCACAGTGTCGCAGGCTCCGTCCCGCCCATTCCCGGCTTCTCCGGCGTCAGAACCAAGCCTTACGGGCCCGATTGGAACGTGATGTCCCCGTACCAGGCCGTGGCGGATTCTCCGGTATCGTCCGTATCGGTCATGACGGCAACGCCTGATATCATGGGAGGTTCCCGGCCGAACGCCGCCTTGTAATCTTCGTACAGGTTCCGGGTCTCCTCTACCCAGGTATTGAGCTTCTGCGCCCCGCTTTCGGTCACGATCATCATCAACCGGTCGGAATACGCATTGGGGACGACCGTTCCGACCGGCGTCCTGCTTTCCCAGATGTAACTGACGGCCGCATAGGGTGGGTACCGGCCGTAAATCAGCCGGGCGGTTTCATACTTGAGCCGCTCGAAAACGCCCGATCGGTCCGGATCGTATTCAAACGTAATGTAGATCCGGGCCGGATAGTCGTCCCCGTCCTTACGGTTCACATCGGCCCCCTCGAGAATGTTGGCGACTTTCCACCGCCAGCGGATCACGGGATAGCGTCGGGGATCGATCCGGACCGAACGGGTAAGACCCGACGCGGACGCGCGGCTCGATGCTTTGACAACGACCCCGATGTCTTCCCGGACCAGCTCGTAGCGCGTATGCGCAGGGATCTTGGGATATGTCAGGGATTCCCAGCCCGAGGGCGGTTGCGTTCCCGGGCGTTCATCGGAAAACGCCCCCACCCGGATAACATCAGTATCGTTATCCCACGCCGTCATTTCACCTGCAATCAGGACCGCCGATGCGGCGAGGACGGTCCCGAACAAAACAGGTGCTGGAAACGATTTCCAAAGCCCCATGAAGTGCCTCCATGCTGCAACGATCAAATTCGTTTCATCGACAACACCACAAAAGCCGGAAGTTGAAAACTGTTGATCAATTTAAATGTTACACGTATATACGAATGTCTTTCGGGGAAAAGATAGTTGCGTACGACATACATCAGTTTATAATGAATTCATCCTTGTATGCAAGAAAACAGGCAATCGCCATGAAAACCACGACATTGAAATCGGATATCCTGCTGCTGACGACCGCCGTCATCTGGGGATTTGCCTTTGTGGCCCAGCGCGTGGGCATGGACTTTGTCGGCCCCTTCACCTTTAACGGGGTCCGGTTTGCGCTGGGAGCCCTGTCCCTGACGCCCCTGCTGCTGATGCGCCGGAAGCACCGGGACATAGTCCGTAACGCCCTGCCCCGTTCCACCGTCAAAACAGCCATCGGCGGCGGCGTGATTGCCGGAACCGCCCTGTTTCTGGGCGCGTCCCTCCAGCAGGTCGGTCTGGTGTACACCACGGCCGGAAAGGCGGGGTTTATCACCGGGCTGTACGTCGTGATCGTACCAATACTGGGACTGTTCTGGAAACAGCGGCCGGATACCGGCACCTGGATCGGCGCGTGTCTGGCGGCCGTGGGCCTGTACCTGCTCAGCGTCACTGAAGCCTTTACGATCGATTCCGGAGACGTTCTCGAACTGATCGGCGCTTTTTTCTGGGCCGGTCACGTACTGATTCTCGGATGGCTTTCGCCCCGGATCGATGTCCTGTTCATCGCTTTTTTCCAATATATCACCTGCTCGATCCTGAGCCTGATCATTGCCGGATTCACGGAGGCAATCACCCTCACCGGCCTGACCCAGGCGGCCGTTCCCATTCTCTACGGCGGCATCTGCTCGGTGGGTGTCGCCTATACACTGCAGGTGGTGGCCCAGAAGGACGCCCATCCGGCCCACGCCGCCATCCTGCTGAGCCTGGAATCGGTATTTGCGGCGATCGGCGGCTGGATGCTGCTGGGAGAGACCCTGTCGTTCAGAGGGCTTTGCGGGTGTGCGCTGATGCTGACCGGGATGCTGCTGTCCCAGCTTCAGGGGTATATATTTGGAAGGACTTAGGAATAAGTGACGAGGACTGAGGACTGAGGGATGAGGACTGAGGGATGAGGGATGAGGGATGAGGGTGCTGAATATTTCGGGGGTACTGAATTTGTGTGCTTTTAACCGGTTTTTTGGCGCTTTTGCGCCTTTGCGTGAAATAAATTTTGCTGCATTCCATGAACCGGATGTGGCGTTGCCGGTTTTTTTTAAGTTGACTTTATCGGCGGATAGCCGTATTAGTTAAAATTAATTTAAATGAACGGGCTTCAGTGTCTGAGGTTTTATGCGCTGAGGCTGAAAACCAACAATTTCAGTATGGGCGTTATGAAAAAATATGTAAACAACGCCGCAGCGGCCGCCGCGATTTGCACAGTCCGGGTGGTCGTGAGCAGGCTTTGAAATAATCAAGCACTGATACGTCACAATCGCCATGGGCTGTGAAACAGGTCCGTGGCGTCTCTTTTTCAGCCCCGGGCCGACATTGTCCGGGGTTTTTTTTTACTGAAAAAGGAGCATCACATGTCTGAAAGCATTCACATCAAGTTCGCCGACCGAATGGATCAACTGCCGCCCTATCTGTTCGGCATGATCAACACAATAAAAATGGAAAAACGCTGGAACGGAGACGACGTCATCGATCTGGGTATGGGAAACCCCATCGATCCGGCACCCGATACCGTGACCCAGAAACTCATCGAAGGCGTTCAGGACCCGAAAATTCACCGGTACCCGGTCGCAAACGGCCTTCGAAACCTGCGTCGGGAAATCGCCAAGACCTACCGGAAAGACTACGGCGTCACCCTGAACAGCGAAACCGAGGTAATCAGCACGATCGGTTCCAAAGAGGGCATATCCCACCTGTGCCTGGCCCTGATCGGCCACGGCGACACCGTCCTGGTCCCCACTCCGGCTTTTCCGCCCCATATCTATGCCGCCATCATCGCCGGCGGAAACGTCATCCGCGTTCCCCTGGCCTCGGAAAGCGAATTTCTGAATCGGATTGCCACGATGTGCGAGTCCATCTATCCGCGGCCCAAAGTGCTGATGATCAACTTTCCGCACAACCCGACGTCGGTCGTAACGTCCACGGATTTGTTCCGGGAGGTCGTTGTGATAGCGAAAAAATACAACCTGATCGTGGTTCACGATTTCGCATATTCTAAAATCACCTATGACGGATACGTCGCCCCGAGTTTTCTGGAAGTTCCCGGAGCCAAAGACGTCGGTGTTGAATTCGGCTCTTTTTCGAAATCTTACAACATGGCCGGATGGCGGATGGGTTACTGCGTCGGCAACCCGGAGATCATCAAGGGCCTGGCCAAAATCAAGGGCTATTACGATTACGGACAGTTTGCGGCGATCCAGATCGCCGGCATCATTGCGCTGAGGCACTGTGACGACCATATTCGGGAGCAGGTTCAGCTCTATCAGAACCGACGGGACACCATGTGCCGCGGCCTGACCCAGATGGGATGGGACATCACCAAACCCAGGGCCGGTATGTTTTTATGGGCCAAAATTCCCGAACCCTACTGCCGAATGGGATCGATGCAGTTTGCGGTTGAAATGATGAACCGGGCCAACGTGGCCATGTCCCCCGGCATCGGTTTCGGAGAAGACGGTGAGGGCTATCTCCGTCTGGCACTGGTGGAAAATGAGCATCGGATTCGGCAGGCACTGCGCCAGATGCGACGTGCGCTCTCGGAACTCGATCCGGAAGCGATGGCGCCGATCGACGATTCGGATGAGGAGGAAAATTCAGGACTGAGGACTGAGGACTGAGTTAAAAGCTGTTGGCTGACAGCTGACAGCCGGCAAATGAGTGTGCGGTATTCTGTGCGGTGGGGTGAAAGTAAACAGTAGGCAGTAGGCAGCGGGGGGTAAACGTCAGGCAGGCGGTGGTAACAAGGTATTTGGATTCAAAAAAAATGCTGAACCGGAGCATGGGAGGCGAGTGGGAGATGTTGGTGCTGGATTTTTCAGGGCGGTTGGTTTATGATGCCGACAGTTCAGTTCCTGCGGGTTCCCGGGAAGTTTGCCCCGTTTCGGAGCCTTTTGTTTTTTTGTCAACCACAAAGACACGGAGGGTGGTATGGAGCTCAAGACCGTAACGATTGAAAATCCCGACAGTCTCAACCTCATTCTGGGGCAGTCTCATTTCATCAAAACCGTTGAAGATATTTATGAAGCCATGGTCACGGCCGTTCCCATGCCGAAATTCGGCGTGGCGTTCTGTGAAGCATCCGATGTGTGCCTGGTGCGCCATACCGGCACAGACGAAGAGCTGATCGACCTGGCGCGCCGCAACGCGTACGCGCTTTCCGCCGGGCACAGCTTTATCCTGTTCATGAAAGATATTTTCCCCGTCAACGTCCTCAACGCCGTCAAAAACGTACCGGAAGTGTGCCGCATCTTCTGTGCTACGGCCAATCCCGTCGAGGTCGTTATTGCCGAGACCGATCAGGGCCGGGGCATTCTCGGCGTTATCGACGGTTTCGCCTCCAGGGGGATCGAAACCGATGACGATATCCAGGCCCGGAAACAGCTGCTGCGAAAATTCGGTTACAAACAATAAGCTCGAAAATCGGAATTTTTGCCTGAAACATGCTTCTATGAAACAAACAACGCCACGATTCTGGGAAATAAAAACGCTTTCCGAGATGACCCGCGAGGAATGGGAATCCCTGTGTGACGGGTGCGGCCGGTGCTGTCTGGAAAAGCTCCAGGAGCTGTCCACCGGCAAAACCCGTTACACCAGCGTGGCCTGCGAACTGCTGGATATCGAGACCTGCCGGTGTACGGCCTATGAACAGCGTCTTGAAAAAATGCCCGACTGTCTTTCCATGACACCCGAAAATATCCGGATGTTTCGATGGCTTCCCCGGACCTGCGCCTACCGGCTCATTCTGGAAGGAAAACCCCTGCCCGAATGGCACCCCCTGATTTCCGGCGATCCGGACAGCGTTCACGACGCCGGCATATCCGTCCGGGGCAAGGTCGTATCCGGTAAAAACGTTCACCCGGACGACCTGGAAAATTTCATTATCGACTGGAACATCTGGTCCCGCCGGGCCGGAACCGATTCGTAGCCAAAACATCACATACCAATGCGTCACATCGATCCGAAGTATGCCCATATCTGGAACCTGTCACCCCGCGAGGCAATCGCGATCCAGAAAAAGCTGGCCGGGCATGTATGCCGTTGCAACCGGCTGGAGCCGGTGCATTCCATCGCCGGGGTGGATGTCGGCTTTCACGGGCATACGGCCGTTGCCGCAGTGGTCGTCCTGACCTGGCCGGAACTGAAACTGCTTGAATCCGCCGTCGCTTCCCTTCCGGTCTCTTTTCCCTACGTTCCGGGCCTGCTGACCTTCCGGGAAGGACCGGTCATTCTGAAAGCCTTCGACAGGTTGTCGCGTCTGCCGGACCTGGGCATATTTGACGGTCAGGGAATCGCGCATCCGAGACGACTCGGAATCGCCGCCCACATCGGCCTTCTACTGAATCTGCCCACCATCGGCTGTGCCAAAACGCGGCTGTGCGGAACCTTTTCGGAGCCGGGTACCGAAAAAGGGCAGTATGCGCCTCTGACGGACCGGGAAGACATCATCGGGGCTGCCGTGCGGACCCGCACTCACGTCAAGCCGGTGTTTGTTTCCATCGGCCACCGGATCGATCTCGAAACGGCCGTTCACTACGTGCTGTCCTGCTGCCGCACATACCGCCTGCCTGAAACTACCCGCAAAGCGCATGCTCTGGCCGCAAAAACCGCATAAAGGGGTTTGACATCTTTGCGGCTTTACCTGAGATAATTTTACCACGGGAAGAGGACCAGAACGGCCGGGGCCAGAATCATCACCACATAATCTATGGTCGCAAAACGGCAGGGCGTCCGGACAGTCGGGGTGTTGTTGCCAAACCCCCGGGATTCCATGGCCATGGCCATGGTGTCTGAAAGCATCATGGACTGAATCAGCAGCGGCATCAGCAGGGCGATAAAATTCGGGGCGTTTCTCAGCCGGGGTGCCAGATCGATTCCCCGGGATTTCTGGGCCTCCATGATATGCCGGATGGTGCGTTTCATCAACGGCACGTAACGAAACGACGCTGTCAGCATGAACACAAATGTATAAGGGAGCCCCAGCGCCCTTAACGCATTGCCCAGGTCGTCGGGCGGAAGCATCCGGAACCACAGGCCGGATACCGTCAGCAGATCAAACAGCCGCAGGGACAGGTTCACGGCGGAAAGCGCATCCAGCGTCAGCCAGGATATCCCCCCCACCAGAAGCGTCATGGGCAGGACCATCCGCAGCAGGGTGCGGCGCGTATCGGAACATGCCGGAACCAGAAGCACCCCGACCATCACGGCCGCCTCGACCGCCAGCATCTCGATCCGGCGGGTCATCAGGACGCATGCAATCGCCAGAAGCCCCAGAAAAAGCCGGGTCCGGGGATCCAGCTCCAACCGTCGTTTATGAATGATCGTGCAATGATTTCGATTCATCAATCTTCTTTACAAATGCAGCTGAAAGCTGCTCACGTCCTGTAAGGACTGTCCTCAAGGCCCGAAGGGGCGGTCACTTATCACGGTTCCCTGCTCCAGAACGATCCGGCGGTCGGCTACGGCACGCGCGAATTCCATCTCATGGGTAACCACCAGCAACGCACACCCGGTGCGTTCCACACGCCCGAGCGCTTTCACCAGCGCCTCCCGGAACCGGGCGTCCTGACCGGCGGCCGGTTCATCGAGCACCAGGGTCCGGGGCTTCATGGCCAGGATCGATGCCACGGCGACCCGTTTTTTCTCACCTTCGCTGAGCCGGTAAGGACTCCGGTCCAGCAGAGGATACAGATCGAACATATCACACAGCTCCTCGATCCAGTCATCCCACTGCCTGCCCAGCATCCGGGGACCGGTCAGGAGTTCGTCCCGCACCGTTGCCCGGAAAAACTGATCGTTGGGGTTTTGAAAACACACCCCGATCGCCGCTGCCAGCTCACGGGCCGAACGTCTCCGGACCGGTATGCCTTCCACCCGGACCGTCCCGGAGTCCGGCCGCAGCAACCCGTTCAGGTGCTTGATCAATGTGGTCTTTCCGGCACCGTTCCTGCCGACAATCGCGGCCGGTTCCCCGGCTTTCAGATCAAACGTGACATCCTTGAGCACCGGAATGCTTTGAATGGAGCACCTCAGTTTTTTAACGGACACAACCGGAACACAGGATGCACTCCGCACCCGATCAGACGATCGTTTCGGGTACCGGGGAATCAGGCGACGGTCCGCCAGCGCCGCGGTCGCTCGGCCGGCCGGTCCGTCAAACGAGATCCGTCCGTTTTCGATGATGACGCAACGGTCGGCATCCTTCAGAAGGTCCGTGGTCAAATGTTCGATGACCACGAGGGTTATCCCGGTTTCATGCACCTGGTTCAGGACCAGTCGAAGCCGTCTGAACGCCACGGCATCCAGGTTGGCAAACGGTTCGTCGAGCACCAGGACCGATGGATCGAGGCACAGCACCGAGGCAACGGCCACTATGCGTTTTTCCCCGCCCGAGAGGGTCTCCGGCGCCCGGCACAGCAGGTGCCGGATCTCCAGCTCATCGACCGTTCGGTCCATGCGGCGTTGGATCTCCTCTCGGGACAGACCGAGGTGTTCGAGCCCGAACGCGATTTCATCCGCCACGGTCAGGTTAAACAACTGGGCATCCGCGTTCTGAAACACCAGCCCCACCGCGGTTCCCGGAAGCGTTCGTTTGCGGTCCCGCGTATCAAATCCGGCCACCCGCACGATGCCGGTCAGAACACCGCCCAGAAAATGAGGAATCAGACCGTTGAGCAGATACCCGAACGTGGATTTGCCGGACCCGTTGGGACCGCACACCACCAGGTATTCCCCACTCCGAACGTTCAGTGAAATTCCGTCCAGAACGCCGTGCGCCGGAGGATAGCTGTAAGCTGTGTTCTCCAGTTCAATCACGCTGCAGCATCCCGGCTTTCTGCAGCAGCTTCAGGGCGATGATGCCGATCACGGTCCCGCCGACGGTGCTCACGCTGAACGCCGTCATCAGGGCCGCCACAGCCATGGTCTTGCCCATCAGCAGGGGGCCCACAATCCACACACTGACCAGGGATCCGATCACGCCGGTCCCGATGATTTCACCTGCCCCGGCCGCATAGACATTTTTAAACATCCGCCAGGCAATCCCGGCGAGCAGTGCCCCGATCATACCGCCGGGAAATGCGAGAAGAGTTCCCAGCCCCAATACGTTTCGAATGACGCCCGCCAGAAAAGCGATCGTCACGGCATACCAGGGCCCCAGCATGACCGCGCTGATCACGTTGATCATGTGCTGCGCCGGAAAACATTTGGAAACCCCCACCGGAATAAAAAAGGGGGAAAGGGCCACCGCACCGGCGGTCAATACCACGGTCCGTGCAATCTGTTTGCTTTTCATTTCAGTACTCCTTTCATCTTCCTCAGGGCATTCCGGCGGAGATGAACACATCCGACTATGACAACGGAAACGACCGGTTGGATGCGACGCCCGTCAACACCCCATCAAAAAAGCCGTTTCCTGACGGAAACGGCTTTTTTTCCCGATACATATACCGGATGAAACTCATTTCCCTACGCCGGCATTACCCGGATCAGGTTCAAAGGGTCTAATCTCAGGCCATTGAAACGGCCACCCCTGTAAGTTATGAAATTTTCATATTATATAAAAATACTTCCATGACAAGTCAACATCAAATATCCCTCATTTTTCATCCTGTTTACGAAACTGCATCCGATTTTGCCGCTTGATACCCGCACATCTTATTGGTAGTATATCCGGAATGCGATCATCAAAACAAACGCTGTTTTAACAGCCCGACACCAGGGAGACCCACGTCATGGAATGCAAAAAAGAACAGAATATCAAGGCATGCAACTGTTCGTACCCCGGATGCTCCCGCAAGGGGATCTGCTGCGACTGCATCCGCTACCATTTGAAGATGCGACAGCTGCCCGCATGCTGTTTTCCCGATGATGCGGAAAAAACCTATGACCGATCGTTTGAACATTTTGCGCAACTTGTCAATGAAAAACGGGTGTAATTTATCCCTTCCGTGACCCATAACCGGAAAATACCGTATGAGAATACTGCTGGTCGAAGACGATGAAAAGATTGCGGCCTTTGTCATCAAAGGTCTGAAAGCCGCCGGGTTTGCCGTGGACCACGCGGCCGACGGAGAGACCGGCCTGCATCTGGCCCTGACCGAACCCTACGACACGGCGATCATCGATATCATGCTGCCCGGAATCGACGGGCTGCAGTTGATCGAACACCTCCGACAAAAAAACAAAACCACCCCGGTGATCATCGTCAGCGCCAAAGACTCCATAGACGACCGGGTCCGGGGACTGCAGACCGGAAGCGACGACTACCTGACCAAACCCTTTGCGTTTTCCGAACTGCTGGCCCGGGTACAGGCGCTGATTCGCAGGGCCGGAGGGATCGCCGACCCCACCCGCCTGTCGGTCGGCGACCTGTCCATGAACCTGCTGACCCGCGAGGTCGTCCGCGGCGATCAAACGATCGAACTCCAGCCCCGGGAATTTTCCCTGCTGGAGTATCTCATGCGAAACGCCGGAAAAGTGGTATCCAAAACCATGATCATGGAACATGTCTGGGACTATAATTTCGACCCCGGCACCAACATCGTGGAAGCCCGTATTTACCGACTCCGGGACAAAATCGACAGGGGATTCGGCTCCCGGCTGATCCATACGGTACGCGGAGTGGGATATGTTCTTAAAGAAGATCATTAAACCGGACATCCGGGTCCGGCTGCCCCGAACCCTGGCCTTTCGCCTGACCCTCTGGTACGCGGGTTTTTTTACCCTGTCGTCCTGCATCGCATTTCTTCTGTTTTACCTGCTCATCACCACGGTGATCCGCCACCAGACCGATCAGGACCTGATCAAACAGGCCGGTGTGTTTTCGGGCCTGCTGCGGGTGGAGGGCGTCAGCGGGGTCAAGCGCGTGGCGGTCGTCGAAGCCCAGGCCTCCGGCGAAAAAAAGGTGTTCTTTCGCTTCCTGTACGCCAACGGTTCCATCTTTTCATCCACAAACATCTCCTACTGGCAGGACATCGAGGTCAGCCCCCGGGCCATCGAGCAGCTGGCCGAAGGTCAGACGCATGTGTTTGAGACCATCCTGATTCCCCAGCGCCGACATCAGGTGCGCATCCTCTACGATGTGATCGGCCGGGGAATAATTCTGCAGGTCGGCCAGTCCATGGAATCCCAGGCCCGGTTTATCGAAACGTTTCGCAAACTGTTTCTGCTCACTATGGCGGTACTGATCGTGCTGGCCGCGATGATCGGCTGGTTCATGGCCCGCCGGGCTGTTTCCGGAGTGGAATCCGTGACCCGGACCGCCCGACGCATCTCGGGAGGGTCGCTGAGCCAGAGGGTGCCGGTCAGTCATATCGGCGACGAAATCGACCAACTGGCCCTGACATTCAACCGGATGCTGGACCGCATCGAAAAGCTGGTGTCCGGCATGAAGGAAATGAGCGACAATATCGCTCACGACCTGAGAAGCCCCCTCACCCGGATTCGGGGAATCGCCGAAATCTCTCTTACGACCGGCGCCTCTGCCGGAGAATATGAAGCCATGGCCGCCGGAACCATCGAAGAATGCGACCGGCTCCTGTCCATGATCAACACCATGCTGATGATTTCGAAAACCGAGGCCGGTCTGGGCACCCTGAATCCGCAGGAAACGCGTCTGGATGCCATGGTCCGCGATGCCTGCGAACTGTTTCGCCCGGCCGCCGAAGACAAGGGGCTGAAACTTATCGATCACATATCCGCCCCCTGCCCGGCACGGCTGGACATACCGCTGACCCAGCGCATGATCGCCAACCTGATCGACAACGCCGTCAAGTACACGCCTGCCGGCGGACGCATCGACATATCCCTGAACTGCACCCCACCCGGCCGGACGCTGATCTCGGTTTCCGACACCGGCATCGGCATCGCCCCGGAAGATCTTCCCGATATTTTCAAACGGTTCTACCGTTGCGACCAGAGCCGCTCCCAGGGCGGAACGGGCCTGGGCCTGAGCCTGGCCCGCACCATTGCCCGGGCCCACGGGGGGGATATTTCCGTTAGCAGCACCCCCGGCGTTGGCAGTACATTTACCGTCGATCTGCCGATCGGATAAAGGACTGAGTTTTGAGGACTGAGGACTAAGTTTTGAGTGCTGAGGACTGAGTGCTGAGTTTTGCAGGTAACGGAGGCTGAGGTAACCGTAAGTTTTCGGGTTTTGTGTTTTTTCATACCGAAAGAAAGATGATCAAAATATCATTTTCGGGTCATGCCAGGGTTAACTTCGTGTGTTATTATCCGCTCAGAAAGAAAAAAGCCCAACGACGCGGAGGTAATTCATGAGTTCAACCAGAAAATATAACATAGCAGCAGCGGTGCTGGCGACGGTCTTTGTGATCCGGCTGGCCGCCCTTCCCCCGGCGGCAGCTGCAAAGGCCGACGCGCCCGCACTGTTCCCCACACACATCAGCGAAATCGCCCGACAGGCCAAACCGGCGGTCGTCAACATCCGCACCGTCAAAACCATCAAGGGCGGCAGCCGGGTGTTCCGGCATTTTTACGGGTCCCCGTTCGGCAAAGACAACCCGTTCGAAAAATTTTTCGGTCCCTTCTCCGAAAACGACCCGTCCCGGGATTTCAAGCAGCGAAGCCTGGGGTCGGGGTTTATCATCGACCCGGACGGTCACATCGTCACCAACAACCACGTCATTGAAAACGCCGATGAAATCACCGTGCGGCTGTCCAATGAAAAAGAATACAAAGCCACGGTCATCGGGCGTGATCCGAAAACCGATCTGGCGCTGATCAAAATCGATGCCGCGGATCTGTCTCCCCTGGAACTGGGCGATTCGGACAACCTGGATGTCGGCACCTGGGTGGTGGCCATCGGCAGTCCGTTCGGTCTCGAACAGACCGTGACCGCCGGCATCGTGAGCGCCAAAGGGCGCACCATCGGCTCCGGTCCGTATGACGACTTTATCCAGACCGATGCCTCCATCAATCCGGGCAACAGCGGCGGGCCTCTGATCAATATGCAGGGGCAGGTAGTGGGCATCAACACCGCCATCCTGGCGCAGGGGCAGGGCATCGGATTTGCCATCCCGGTCAGTCTGGCGCGGGACATCATTCAACAGCTGAAAAATGACGGCGAAGTCACCCGGGGCTGGCTGGGCGTGGGCATTCAGGACCTGACCGAGGAAATAGCCGATTATTACGGCATCGAGGATCGAAAAGGGGCGCTGGTTACCGAAGTCTACGAAGACGATCCGGCGGACCTTGCCGGTATTCGCAAAAAAGATATTATCACGGAAGTCAACGGAACGCCGGTCACATCCAGCCGGGAACTGTCTAAAACCGTGGCGGGCCTGCCGGTCGGCAAGCGCGCTTCCATCAAACTGGTTCGAGACGGCCGGGAAAAAACCGTTCACGTCACACTGGCCAAACGATCGGAAGACACGCTCGTCGCGGGGCATGGCGCAACCGGCAGCAACGGCACTCTGGGGTTGGCCGTGGCACCGCTCAGCCCGGATATTGCCCGACAATTCGGTTTCGATACGGATGAAAAGGGCATCATCGTCACCAGGGTCGTTTCCGGAAGCAAAGCCGAACAGGCGGGATTCAAAACCGGTGACCTGATCCTGGAAGTCAACCGCCGGCCGGTGGACTCGACCCGAAACTTTAAACAGCAGATCGATCGAATCACGTCCGGCCAAAACGTTCAGGTGCTGGTTAAACGCGGCCGGGGCGGATTCGCGGTCTTAAAATTTGTGAAATAAAACGGTTCATTCTTATTCCTCCTCTGCTCCAAAACCATTCCCCCTAAGCATGCCGGCGGGAATCCATTCCCGGATTCCCGCCGGCTTTAACAAAAATTATCCGTTTGCGTTCAAGCCCGATCTATTCATCAAACTTCCATCCGTTGACCATGAAGGTTTCCCGAAACACGCTCATCAGGTTCAGGGTATGCTCGGAAATCTTCAGCGCATTACCGGAAACCGCGTAAAACAGGATACTCAGACGGGTCTTGGATTCTTCGGCCTGGATGCGTCCAATCTGGTTTTTATCAAATTCTTCGACCAGTTCCCTCAGTCGGCGGTCCATTTCCGCCAGTTTCAGATAATCAAAGGAGCGTTTTTCCAGCAGCACGCCGAACGCATGTTCCAGCAGTTCGGACACGCATGCCTGCACCTGCCCCAGTTCCCGGATCTGGACCGGCAGCAGCCCCTTGTGGTTGTTGGAAATATGAACGTAAGATCGCAGAATGACGTCCCGCATGCTTTCAGTGATCTCCTGCAATGCACTGATGACCTGGGAATACCGGTGCGTATTTCGGACATCTTCTTTCTGAAGTATCCGCAGGGTTTTAAAAATATTGGCCACGATAATGTTGGACCAGCCCTGAATTTTTTTGGTCTGCTTCCGGGTGTGCCTCAGTTGCTTCAAATCTTCTTTGAACAGGCTTTCCAGGCAGGTATTCAAATGACCGTGAATCTCTTTCAGGAAAATACCGCTGTGTTCAAACGATGTTTTGACGGCCAGGCTTGAATCCTTGACCTTTTTCAGGTTGAACACCTCCAGTTCCTGAATATCGCTTTCACGCCGCTCGTGCAGATGAAAACTGTGCCAGATCGCGAAACCGACCAGCCCCAGAAGCAAAACAACCCCCGATACACGGAAATGATAAACCGCAAAGGCAAACACCAGCGAAACGGTAAACGCCATCAGAGCGGTAAAAAACCAGCCGCCAATGACCGTCAGCACGCCGGTGACCCGATAGACTGCGCTTTCACGGCCCCAGGCCTGGTCCGCCAGAGAGGACCCCATGGCCACCATGAAGGTTACATAGGTCGTGGAAAGCGGCAGTTTGAGCGAGGTGGCAAACGACACGACCGCACTGGCCGTTATCAGGTTGACCGACGCGCGCAGCAGATCAAATGAAGGGGCTTCGCCCTCGAGGGCCCTGGATTGGTATTGACTCGGGTCCAGGCGTCTTGACATCGAACGCTGCAGCCCGGGAGGAATCACCCGTTTCACTGAATCGGCCGCCTGGGTGAACATCCGCACCAGTATCTGGGACAGCTGAGAGGCTTCAAAGCGTTCCACGCCCTCCTCCTGACGTCCCAGACTGACCTCGGTCCGCGTGACCGTCCGGGCCTTTCTCGACAGCCACAGCGTGACCACCATGACGGCACCGGCAATCAGCAGAAAAAAGGTGTTCGATTGAATGGGTTTCTGAAGGGCTTCCATGGACATGGTCAGCGGGTTGGCGCTCGCACCGGCGATGGTGTAGCAATTGAAACCCGCCAGCGGGACCCCGATAAAATTCACCAGGTCATTGGCGGCAAAGGCCATGGCCAGCGCAAAGGTGCCGATCAATACGATCGGCTTTAAAATATTGATTCGGGTCAGCGTCATCAGCACCTGAAACAGCAGCGCGAACACGACGAAATTTACCGACAGGATCAGCAGGCTGTGCCCTTTGATCCATGCAAGCATCTCCGGCGTTACAAAGGAAGCGCCTTTGGCGCCCTTGATGAGGATAAAATAAACGATGGCCGATAAAGACACCCCGCCCCACAGGGCTCCGTACCGTTTGAGGCGCTTTTCATAGTCAAAGGTAAAGATCAGACGGGTCACCAGCTGGACCACGGCGCCAACGACAAAGGCAATGACCACCGACAGCAGTATTCCGGATATGATGGCCAGGGCCTTGGCGCTGTTGATGTATTTGGGCAGGGTCATGAAACTGTCCCCGGCCAGACCGATCTTGATCAGAGACACGGCCACCGCCGCTCCCAGCAGTTCAAATACGATCGATACCGTGGTCGATGTGGGCAGGCCAAAGGTGTTGAACAGGTCCAGCAGCAGGATATCGGTCAGCATGACGGCCATAAAGATCGTGATCAGCTCCGGCATCAGAAAGTATCCGGGATGAAAAATCCCTTTCCGGGCCACCTCCATCATGCCGCTGGAGAACATGACCCCCGCGATGATGCCCAGACTGGCGATGATCATGATCACAAACCGCGGAGCCACCCGGGACCCGATCGATGAATTCAGAAAATTCACCGCATCGTTGCTGACCCCGAATATCAGATCCGCAACCGCCAGCGCCAGGAGGATCGCCACCGCAACCATATAGATTTCCATTGTCTGTTTATTCTCCGTATTTACGGGCCCCGACAGCAATACGGCAAAAAAATCCACGTACCCGATGCGCCATGCGTTCCTGTCGCAGCCCTGATTCCGTTCAAAAAATTTTAAAAAAAATAAAACTCATCCAATATCAGCGGACATATATTAGAATTGTTAGGGTTATGTTAAAAGTTTTGAAATCATTAAAATACGGTTAGTATTTTCGGGGGGCGCACCCGGCTGATCAGATTTTATCTGTTGAATATCAACGTGTTGGAAGGTAACGAAAACATCAGTCAAACATCGGCAATTTCATCGAACAGGACAGACAGCCGTGCCGCGGCCCTGAGGGGCACGGAAGGAATTCAAGACGATTTAATTGTTATAGAGTCATTATACAGAACGTTGTGCTTAAAACACAATAGTTTCGGCTTCTGAAAGCATGTGCCGAAGCTCGGACTCCCACATCTGCCCCCCGCAATTCAAGGCCAGCTCCACCGCCAGATGTCGGGGCTCCACGTTCAGCTCCGTATTTCGGCCCAGGCCCTGCAAACAGGACGGGCAGTTGGTCAGCAGGACACTGCGGCCGTTTGAGGGGTCGCCGGCGTTGCGCAGGGCGTCCGCCTTGCGCGCCCGCATGGCTTCTGAGATATCGGGCCGGCTCAGGGCCAGGGTACCGGATTCCGAACAGCAGTACGGCACAGATGTCACCCGGTAGTCACCGAATGTTTCCAGCAGATCCGGGGCCGTATCTTTCAATGAATCATGACAGGGGGCGTGATACAGGCACGCACCACCGGTTTTTACCGGCAGCCCGTTTTCCAGGACAAACCGGCTGACATCTTCCAGGGGGCCGCCGAATACGGTATCGACCCGCATGGTTTCCAGGGTCTCGCGGCAGGTACCGCAACTCACCAGACAGGCATCAAATTCCATGTACCCGCACATTTCCCGGATCTGGTTGAAAATGATGGAATTTCGCAGGACCTGTCGATCGTATACATCGACGGCCGCATTGACGCGGGCCGGAAATCCGCAGCAGATATAGGGCGGCGGCAGGACCACGCGGGTACCTGTTTTGAGCAGAATGTAGACAGCCGCTTTTGAGATGTCCGCATACAGGCGCTCGGACCCGCAGCCCGGAAAATAGAACACGGTCCGCAGTACCGCCTTTGCGGGACTGATCACCACCACCTGATTCGGACGGCATTCGGGCATAATATACCACAGGGTTCCCACAGACGGGCGTGGAATGGGAGATTGCAGTATCGCCGACAGTTTTGAAGCATCGGCCGATGCCTTTTTCGGAAAAAAAACCGCCGCCCGCGAGCCGGCCCGCTGCACGGCGCTGCCCCACTGAAGCACGGACTTGCGGAACACGACATTAAACAGTTCCGACCGGCTTTGCAGGTACCGAAGCGACAACCGGGTCGGCAGCGACGTATGTTTGGCATTGAAATTCTTAAGGATTTCACGTTCCAGGACCGACACCTCGCCGGTATCGATGTCCACCGGACACGGTTCCATGCACTTGTGACACGTAGTGCAGTGATCGGCAATATCTTCCAGATGGGTTAAGGAATCAAACCGGGTGGACTGAAAGCGCTGGGTATTATAAAGAATCGCCTCGATCAGGGCGCGAACGGCCAGATTTTTGTTGCGCGGATGCGCAAACAGGTTCCGGGCCGGATAAAACATGGAGCACACGGGTTTGCACCGGCCGCACCGCATGCACTTTGAAATTTTTTCAGCCAGGGCTTCCAGGTGGCAGTACCGCAGAATCCGGGCCTCCACCCCCAGAAGTTCGTGCGACGGGGTAAACACCGCGTCGGGCACCTGCGGATCGGACAGCTTGCCGGGATTCATCAGCCCGTCGGGGTCCACGGCCCTGCGGTAGGCCGTTAAATCCGCCACCCGATCGGGCGCCAGGTGTTTGAACTTGGTAAACCCGATGCCGTGTTCACCGCTGACCACGCCGCCCAGCTCAACGGCTTTGGTCATTACCGCATCGGCGGTTTCAGCGGCCTGGGCCATCATGTCCCGGTTGTTGGAAAACACCGGGATATTGACATGCACATTGCCGTCGCCGGCATGCATGTGCGTGGCAATGACGATCAGACACCGGCGGATGTCATCATATATTTTACGGACTTCCCGGCTCACCCGCTCATAACCCCGAAACAGCTTGAGCAGGTCCGTCAGCACGGCTTTCAGGTGTTCCTCGGCCCGCAGCGATTCCTTTCCGGCCAGAGAGACCGAATCCAGGGCCGCCATCAGCAGGTCTTTGGCCCGGGGCAGCTTTTCCGCCAGCCACTGGGGATCTTCTTTGGGCCGGGCACGGTCCAGATAGGCACCGATCTGCCACAGGACCTGTTTCTGGTTGTACCGGTTTTCCTCGATATTGCAGTCATCGGCATACGCGGCAAAATCGGCCAGCCGGTCCAGGGGCAGCACGATGTCCTCGTTGAGCTTGAACGCGTTGGTCCGGGCCGCAATGGCACCCATTTTCTTCCGGTCCTGCCAGTACCGCGCTGCCTCGGCCCGGCCCGCCGCCGTAAACACGAACGTATTGGGATACGGCTCCAGCAGCGTTTCAAGGGTCCTGCGCCCGCGCGCCAGCTGATCGGGCGTATGCGCCACCATATCGATCAGCAGCACCGCCTTGGGCCGTTCGCGCTTGGGAGCCTTGACCTTGTAGCCGATGGCCCGGACATACTCCTCGTCAAAATGCTCCAGGGCCATGAGGGCCTCTTCACCGCGGTTGACAAAGACCTCGGACAGCCGGCAGATGACGCGGCTGGCCTCTTCCATGTCCCGGCCGAAAAATTCCAGACAGAACGTCATCTTCTGCGGATAGGGTTTGTGCAGAATAAACTCGGCCGAGGTAATCACGCCGTCGGTCCCCTCTTTCTGCACGCCGGGCAGGCCGTTGAGGGCCTTGTTGGTAATGTCCTTGCCCAGTCCCTTTTTGCGAATCTCGGTGCCCTTGAGTTCGATCGTCCGGACGCGGGTGCCGGTTTCGTCCAGAACCTCGAAGCGCACCGTATCTTCCGGGTAGATCTTTCTCAGGGGATGATCGATCCGGCGAACCATACAGCGATTGCCCCCGGGCATGGAAATCAGGAACGACAGCAGGTTGTCGATGGCCGTACCCCACAGGACCGCGGTCTTTCCGCCCGCGTTTTCGGCAATATTGCCCCCCATGGTACACGCCCAGCTGCTGGTGGGATCCACGGCCAGCACCCGGTCACGGTCTGCCGCATATGCCATCGCCGATTCCGTAATCACCCCGGCCTGCACGTGAAGGACATCCGCCTGCGCAACGCTTCCATCCGGCATCATGAAATCCCGGGTTTCCATCCCGTCGATCCGGTTGAGCTTTTCCGTGTTGATGATGACGCAATCCGAATGCACCGGCACACTGCCGCCGGTCATCCCGGTCCCGGCACCCCGGGGAATCGCATAAAGCCCAAGATCCTGAATCGCCTTCAGCAGGGGGCCCACCTGGAGCTCTTCGGCGGGAAACACCACGGCTGCCGGCAGATGCAGACGCCAGTCCGTAGCGTCCGTGGCATGACTGATGAGTGTAAACGGGTCAAAAAGCACGTGCTCCGGACCCACCACCGCCCCCAGCGCATGCCGGATTCGATCGCGTTTTCTGGGAAGATCGTTGAACCCTGCCTTCAGGACATTTACCACCTCCCGGCACCGGGCAATAATGGTCAGAACGTCCGGATTACCGTCCGCCGCCTGCTCGATAATATCCAGATCATCGGTAATATCACGGAACAGATGCCGACGTCTGGCCGGGCTGTCCGCCAGTTCCTGAAGGACATAAGGATTGCGCTGCAGCATGAATACATCCCCGAAAATACGCAGCAGCAGGCGGGCCGACCGCCCGGTTTTGCGCTGAAACCGCAACCGCTCCAGCATCTCCCAGATGTCTTCACCAAACAGATGCCGCACGATCTGCCGATCATCGGCCGACGTGTAATTACAGGGTATCTCTCGAATGGAATCAGGGTTCATGGGATTGAATGACCATTTCGTCGAAAAAGCGCAGGACGCTTGAAATTTCAGAATATTTAAATGTATCCGGCAAAAAAGTTTTCTTCGATACCGATCCGTTGACCGCCGCAGTAAACGGAAACCGACGCGCCCCGCGCAGCAGGCGCAAAAACCGTCCGAACGGAAACGGTCTTCGAAAACTTATGATGATAAATTAACTCATTATGAAAATCAAGAACCGTTTTTTATCGCTCTCACGCTTCGAATGAAAAACCATGCCGGAAAAACGCTGTTTGGCTTTTAGAAAGAATTTTAAGCACAATTTATATCTTGACAATTATTCCTGTTAAGATAAACCAATAGTCGATACTTTCCTCCTGATATTGAAGCCATGCGCTGAACTCTTTCGCTGCTGAAACGCTACCGGAGCAGAAACGAATCTATCGAAACGATTCGGAGACCAGATCCTGAAATGCCGGCGGCAACCTGAAACAGGTTCAACCGGACCATGCGATACATTTGCAAAAATTCATTTGCTGACTGATACGTCATCCGGAGCATTTATGAAGGTACGGGGCATAAGAACGTCGCGACAACTGCGATCGGCATTTATGTTTGAACAGGAGCGGGCAGACAGTTTTCAGCCCTGCGGACTCTGTGGAATCCGCAGAGCTATAGTTCCGGTTTAGATATCGAAATCGGACACCTAAATTTTTGAGATTTTTTATTAATTTATTGTGCAACAATCTGATTTTTTATTGTTTTTTTATTTTTCAGGGCAAATTTAAGAATCGGATTAGGTATCGTTTTCCGATACATTTCCCGATTTTTTTAGGACATCTAAAACAAAGTTCGGTGATCCATGATGATAAAATCTCTTATAGGTGTTGATAATGAATACATCAATTATATTTGATGAGATTTTTGAATATCGTATTATTGGTAAAAAAACCGGCGGAATGGGGGAAGTACTGATTTTAGATCGGATTTCGAAACCTAGTGCGCTGGACTTCATACATCAAAAAAGAATTGCAGCAAAAACATTCAAAGAACAACACACATCTAACAAAAAAAATTTTGAAAGAGAAATTAGTATCTGGCTTAATTTCCATGATTATGTCTTTCAGCAAAGTAAAATTGTTAAACTCCTAAAAACAACGCATATCAATAGTAAATTGTATGCGTTAATGCCTTTCTACCACAGTAATCTATCAGACCTTATTAAGGACAAGGAAAATATAAATTCCGATGAAGCACTTATAATTATGGATGATATAGTTGATGGGCTGAGGGTAGTTTATGAAAAATACGGTGTGGTTCATCAAGATTTAAAACCTGAAAATATCTTATGCAAAAAGGGTTATAATACAAGAGACGAATTTCATGTTAGTGACTGGGGAATTTCAAATATTCAACGAAATATGTGTCCAGAAATCCCGACCCACGAATGGCTTCCACATTCATTTGTTGAAATTATGGCAAATAGCGGCACATTACCTTATATGAGCCCAGAGAGGTTTTATGGGGAGTATTCAAATGTATCAGCAGATGTTTATGCAGTCGGTTTGATACTTTTTGAAATGATATTTGGTTTTTTGCCCTTTGTTGATGAAAAGGCACTTGAACTACAGATAATCGAAGGAGATTATTATGATCTTGCCTGTTGGATACTAAAAAAAGAAGTTAACAATTCTAAACTTGTTAATTTTATTCAAACTTGTATTCATCCAAATTCTAATGAAAGATATCCTGAATATAAAAGCCTTGAAAAAGCATTAAAAAGAATTCGACATAAATGGTTGTTTTTTTAGGAGGGGGCAAATGAGAGTTTTTAATTTTTTTAAAGATATTAAGGAAAAGAAAGAGCTAAATAAAATTTTAGATAAGGTTGAAGATTATCAACGTGCGAAAGATTTGGTCAATAAAGCTATATCCTATAGAAATATTAATCAAATGGGAAAAGCCTTACAAATTTTGAAAAAAGTATTGAACGAATATCCTAAATATAAAGCTGCAAATTTGGTTTATGGAAATACTTTAAGGCGTGCTGGTAGGGTAGATGAAGCATTAAATTTTTTCTATAAATTGATTGAAATTGATAACGGTACAGGTGCTTATAACCCTAAAGAAATTTATGCGAATATAGGGTCGATTTATTTCTTTGAAAAGGATGATTCTAATCGTGCTTTAGAAAATTATAATCTTGCATTGAAAGCCCCTGACGCCCCAGATATAGATGCGGAAGGAAAACGTTTAATAATATCTTCCGTATATCGTGATCTGGCATATGTCTATTTTATTTTAAATGATTATAACAAATCTAAAGCATATGCAGAAAAAAGACTTTCTGTTCAGACGAAATGTGCAGTTGCTTCGAAAATATTGGGTCTTTCAAAAATTAATAAATTTATAAGTGGTGTTCTACCTATGGAATATTTTGATACTAAAATTCAAAATTCTAATATTGTCGATGCCATTGAGAAACTAAATATTGCTTTCGAACAAAATGATAAAGACTACGCTGTGATTAATGGATTGACACTAGGGTACTATCTATTGTTGCAAATGCCATATTACAATACTGATGAGAAAATAAATGAGAGCCTAAACAATATGCATGATAAATTTTTCAACACCCTTGAAGTTAAAAGCAAAACGAATGACTCAGCAAATCATTATTTTGACATGTATAATAATTTGCAAATGAACATCGGAATACAAATATTAAAACATCAACATCCCGGACTGTCTATTGAAATTGAATCACCTGGAAATGAATAGAATTATACAAAAAGCATTAAGATAATGGATCGATATACTTAAATATAGTAGATAAAACACCGAACCAACGTGTGAACCGGACGGCAAGGATTTCCTTCTTTTTAACGGTTGAAAAACTTTTGAATGATCTGCTTTCAATCAACTTTATTGGGAACCCTTGCCGCCCGTTACCCAAACGTTGGGGCATGAAATAACAAGACGCAATTGAAAAGGTGGTCACAAAACGTGACTACATATTTGAATATTTGGGGACACAAAATGACAGAACCCAAAGCAGTAGTCAAGGTCGGAAAAATT
>Ga0272441_10000967_pt1 | contig 62183 bp, 55 predicted proteins | sample SSMProp6N_FD_193582 | JGI IMG/M metagenome (GOLD analysis project Ga0272441, IMG submission 193582) | Marine sediment archaeal communities from Little Sippewissett salt marsh, Falmouth, MA, United States - SSM-Prop-6N | ecosystem: Environmental > Aquatic > Marine > Wetlands > Sediment ... | reverse complement strand
GCCAGCTCATTGGCCAGGGCCTCATCCTGAACGAAATGATTATCCCTTGCTGATCTTATGGCTGTATCATAAAGGTTTCTCGCCCTGGTATCTCTTCCCAGGACCCGGTTTAATTCTGCCTCTACCAGTGTATATCTATGAAGATGATTCATCGGGGCATAATGGGCCCACTTCTTTATTTTTCGCTGATTTTTCCTGACCCTGGCAAGTATGACCCTTTTATCTGCCCTTTTTGCATCATTATAGAGTGCAAGCCTGGTTAACGAGTCATAAAGATAAAAGACAGGTACATGAGTAGTTGATGACATCCCCCTGATACGTCTTTTCGCCTTTTCCCCGTTTTCCAGGGCCAGTTCATGCTGCCCGAAAAGAAAACACATAATAAGCTTGTACGCATAATATATAACACCCGGCTTCACATTATCCTCATCATAACTTTTACCGGTAAGACGACAAGGATCTTCTGAATTGCCGAGAAGGTTCAATACCACCTGGTGGTTTACCCTGATCAGGTTCAAGGAGGGCTCATGTCTTAAACTGGATACGATCTTGGCATACCTTGATGTCTCCTGTTCCAGGGTGGTCAGATTGTCCCCCCCGTAAAAGGCATGATAACAGTAAACCATGCCTGAAAATGCGGCAAATTCAAGGTTGCCTTTTTCCAGGGCTAGATGATGGACATCGTGTAAAGGTCCGAGGGTATTCCTTATATGCATTTTCCAATGCACGATATATGTATAAACATAAAAGCGGGACTGGACCGAATGTGTTTTGATATGCTCGCGTTCAGATAATTCCAACGCAAGCTGCCCGAATTTAAATGCGGAATCGATATCCATCAGATTGGAAATCAGTGCCCCGTATTGAGAGTATGCACGGGGTGATTCAGGTGTATTGCCGTGTCTGAGGATCAATATCAACATCTTCAGTACTGTCAGCATGGTCAGTTTTACATCTGCAAAATAGGCGTATGGACCAACACTGGCAAGAATATTTATGGCTGCAAGGGCATGAGGATCCTTGGCAGCAGGTAGATCTATCAACTTCTGGGTTCGCCGACCCAAGAGCAGGATCTTTGTTCTGATCAGATCGATAGCGACATGATAAATTGTAGTCTTTTTTGGAAACCGGATCTTTAAGAGTGCCAGGAATTCAAGGCCTATATTGACGGCATCTTGTGGTTGACCAAGAGCCATGGCTGTTGCCATTTTGGTCTTATAAATACTCATCTTGTCCAGAATGGTCCTGGCCCGCATCGATATTTCAGAGGCCAGGCGTTCCATTTCATCAAATTCGGTGCTCAGGTATGCAGCCTCGGCAGCTTCGTTGTACAGGGAAAGGGTGTGGTCATAATCCCTGTCCCAACTGTCTTTACCCATCAGGTCTATTCCTGTTTTTAGATAATAAAATGCCTGCCTGTAGGCTGCAGATATCTTGGCCTTTTTTCCGGCAGTCAGATTAAGCCTAGAGAGATCGTCCTTTTCCCCCTGGTCTTTAAGCAGGGTTGTCCCCTGGTTCAAATGATTAACAATATAAAAGATATTATCCTCGATATCTTCTTCCGAGGTGTTTTTCAGGGTCAGTCGACCGATTATAAAATGAAGCTCGGCCCTTCTATCTTCAGATATCAGTGAATAGGCCGCCTCCTGAATACGATCATGCCTGAACACATACATATCATCGGATGTGCCGATAAGCCCCTCGTGTAAGGCATCTGTCAGGTCGGCAAGGGCCTGGTCTATGGGCTTGCGGATGATGGTAGAGAGTGCCTCGAGATCAAAACGGTTTCCTATACATGCGCATATCTTGAGGATCTCTCTGGTATCTTTTTTTAATCGGCTGATCTTGTTTGCCATGAGGTCCACGACATTATCGGTAACCTGCATGCAGCCGATCTTGTCCATATCCCATTGCCAACCTGTTACAGGGTCTGCTTCGAGCAATCTTTCTTCATACAGTGTCTTCATAAACTGATTGATGAAGAACGGGTTGCCCGCTGTCTTGTCGTGGATAATCCGGGCAAGGGGCATTGAGTCTGCCACGTCGCATCTCATGAATTCCGCGACAAATTTTCCGACGACCTTATCATCTAGCGGGGAGAGCGTGACGGAATGGATATAAGTGCCGGTCTTTTTTATATCATCGATCACGGCGGTAAGGGGATGAGATTCCGTAACCTCTGTGTCCCTGTATGCACCGATCAGGAACAGGTACCCGATATTCGGATCCGTAATCAGCGTCCTGATCAGATGCAAGGATGCATCATCCGCCCACTGCAGATCATCGAGGAAGAGGACAAGGGGATGTTCCTGCTTTGCAAAGGCCTTCGTAAAATTTTTAAACACCATGTTGAACCGGTTCTGAGCCTCTTCCGGGGGCAGTTCGGGCAAGTCCGGCTGCTTGCCGATGATCAGCTCGATATTAGGCATCACGCTGGTAACCACCTGTCCGTTTGGACCCAGGGCAACCAACAGCTTTTCTCTCCATATATGAACCTTTTCCGCGCTCTCGGCTAAGATCTGTCTTGTCAGGCCCTGAAATGCCTGGATGATAGAGCTGTACGGCACGTGCCTCCTGAACTGTTCGTATTTGCCGGATATGAAATAACCCCTTTTTGCCACGATAGGCTTATGCACTTCATGGATCAATGCGGTCTTGCCGATTCCCGGATAACCCGAGACAAGCATAATCCGACTCTGTCCGAGGCTTACCCCTTCAAAGGTCGACAACAGCAACGAGATCTCTTTGTCACGGCCGAAGAGTTTCTGGGGTATGTTGAATTTGAGAGAGATGTCCTTTTTTGCAAGCTCAAAGGGTTCTATAGAGCCTGTCCTTTTAAGATTATCAAGGCATGTCTGGAGGTCGGCCATCAGGCCGAAGCAGTTCTGATACCTCTCTTCCGCGGTCTTCGAGAGCAGTTTCATGACGATATCAGAGATTACCGGGGGAATCCTTTTATCGATAGAGACTGGTGGTGCGGGTTTTTTTGCAATATGTGCATGCATGAGCTCCATGGGATCGGAATACTCAAAGGGGACATGGCCTCTTAGCATCTCGTAAAGAGTGATGCCCAGTGAATAGATGTCTGTCCGGTAATCCACTGTCCGGTTCATCCGTCCGGTCTGCTCAGGTGACATATAGGCAAGCCTGCCCTCGACGATCTCAGGATTGTAGATCTCGTCATTTTCATGGGTAATGATCGAGGCTATACCGAAATTGGTGATCTTGACCATGCCAGTTGTTGGGTTGATCAGGATATTTCGGGGTTTGATGTCCCTGTGTATGATCTTGTTGCTGTGCAGTTCACCGAGGGTCTTTGAGAGTTGTATGGCGATATCCAGAAATGAGGCCGTATCGAACTTTGATTTTTTGAGGGTATCCTTTATGGAGATACCGCCGAAATCTTCAAGGACCAGGGCAAAGAGCCCGTCTTCTTCGATAATCTCATGGGTCTTTATAATACCTTCGATGTCGATATTACGGATGATATTATATTCCAGCTTGAAGCGGGCCACCTCTGATCTTGAGGGGTATTTCGTCTTTAGTACCTTGATGATGCAGGTCTCCGATACACCCTCTTTACGTCCCCGGTACATAAATATATGAGGTGTCTCAAAAATCTTGTCAACAATTTCATACTGCTGTATATATTTCATCTAAGGCAATATCCTTAAATAGTCGCAAGATAATCTGAAATGCATAAAAGATTATCGAGCAATTCTTACATATCTGTATCTGGATTCATTATCGGAATATTTACTGTAATGGATGAATTGAATATATCAAACTGACAGCAATGGCCGGGCTTAAAAATCGGGTGGTGACCGGCTCGGGTGTCCATGGAAGATGTGTGTTTACTATTGTTTATGGCCTTGCTTTTAAGGTATATTTTTTCCATAGGTTGAATTTTTACGAGATTATTATAAAGATCGGATCACATGGTTCCGATATAAGATGAGCATTCAATACAAATACAGATACAGAGGATAATATGGATGTAAAACTAGTCAATCCCTTCATAGAAGCAACTATTCATGTTCTGTCTTCCCTGGCCTTTACTCAGGCACATGCCGGTGTGCCTTATATAAAGGTCGATCATGTTGCAAAAGGTGATATATCAGGCGTGGTTGGCCTTACAGGCGAAGCAAAAGGGACAATCTCTGTCACCTTTACCCAAAAATGTATCTTACATATAGTTTCTTCGATGTTCGGAGATGAGATCAAAGAGATGAACGAAGAGGTTAAAGACGCTGTTGGAGAGATACTAAACATAGTATCCGGGCATGGCAGACAAAAGATACAGACTATGGGAAAGACCATACAGGGGGCTATCCCAACTGTAGTTGTAGGAAAAGATCATGTGATAAATCACATGACCAGTTACCCGATAGTAGCCATCCCTTTTGAAACGGAAAATGGAGGATTTACCTTTGAGGTGTGTCTTGAAGAATAATAAAATAAATGATTTGGCAGGAGTACTCTTGTGAGCACTCTTAATGGGTTTGATAATAAAGACTTTATCGAACAAGTGTCCATCTTGGGGGATATCTCCGAACACAACCGTTACGAATACATTGACGAATTATTGAGCCTGTTTGAGACGATCTCCCTGAATGATGCAGTTGGATATATGGTTAAAAATACATTGGTGGCACTTCTGTCAGGGAAACCCGATGAGATCATCAAGGGTCTCTCTTCTGATAATAATGAACTTAAAAAGATGTGCGTAGAGCTCGCCGGAGAACAAAAGATAGTCTCGGCAGTGCCGGTATTAATAAACCTGATGGATCAGGTGCAGGGCAATGAGTCAATCCTCGACATCCTCCTGGCACTTTCAAAGATACAACCCAAAGAGTCTCTTCCCATTTACCTGGAGTATATGCACCATAAAGACCCATTCGTCTCTTCATTGGCAATCGATATGATAGGCAATTATGGTGATGCGGCATCTATTGGATATTTATATGAAATCATTGATGCAGCTGAATCTGACGTTAATTATGAAAGGTGTAATCTTCAGACAGCCAACTCAATAAAGGCGCTTGGACAACTCAAGAATAATGATTCGATATCCTTTCTTGTTTCAAAAATACATCATAAAAACCCTACAGCCAGAAGCATTATACAGCAGGAACTCATAAAGATAGGAAATGATTCTCTGCCTTTCATCGCCCCCATCTTTGAACAGGATGATGTGGATAAGAAAATCCTTTCTGCTAATCTTCTCGGCAGGATCGGGTCAAAAGAAGCAGGGGAGATCTTGGTACGCACCTTGGATAAAGGCTTGGCAAATAATGCAAATATAAAATTTGCCGTTTATGAAGCCCTGGGGAATATACCCACTATGACTAGCATTGTATGTCTGGCCGATAGCCTTTCAGAAAAAGAAGACATGATTTTGCTGGCAATTATTTCATCTCTGAACAACTGTGCCAACGAATGGATTATCAACAAGATTAAAGAAATGATCTCTACGGATGACGATCATGGAAGATCCTTGATAAAGGCTGTAATATCTTCCAGCGCCACAAAAATATTCAAGGAACTCTACTGCAAAGACAATGCTATTGCACAAAGATTGATCGATTTTATTTCAAGATCCAATGACGAAGAGATCATGCTTGAATTTTGCAATGAACTTGAAAATATCGAAGTGGACAGGGCAAAATCAGATATCCGATTATTAAGAAGGCCTTTAGTGCCAAAAACTCAGGCAAGGCTTTTGGCAGTCGATGATTCGGAATCAATGCTACACTTTTACAAGAGTATCACCTCTGAAATAGGTTTGGCGATTACGACAGCACTCAACGGAAAAGAGGCTCTTGATATTCTTGAAAAAGAAGGTGCTTTTGATGTTATCATTACAGATATGAACATGCCTATCATGGATGGCATAGAATTTACCAGTCAAGCACGGACAAGGCCTTCCATGGCGGATATTCCGATAATCATGATAACCACTGAGTCAAAAAAGGAGCAAGGTTCCCTTGCAAAAAAGGCAGGAGCCGATGATTTTATCAACAAGCCTTTCACTCCGGAGCAACTACAGGATAAGATAAAAAAATATATTAAATAAGCTGACATTACAAGCTGCTATATGTTAGATATATTTATTCCGTAGTATAGTTGTTCTACCGAAAAAATAAAGATACGGAGAGGGTATAGACATAAAAAAAGGAGGCCGCATGATAAGGAGAATATATTCTGTTTGCCTTTGCTTACTCTTTTTGAGCACTACCCATACTATATGGGCACAAGACGATGGTCAAAGATTCATCAAGCAAGATAACACCAAACAGGAAGGCGGCTATACGATAGCAGGTAGTATCTCTTTTGAGAACACCGGAAATGTCTATATCTACGTTGTCACAGAACAGATTTTTTCAACACCATTTACAGGCATTCAGAAGAAGATTATCGCAATATGTCAAGAGGATATCAAGCAGGGGAAGATTTCTTTCAGGTTCGATGGTATTCAGCCGGGAATCTATGGTATTCGATGTTTTCAAGATGTCAACGGAAATGGAAAACTGGACAGGGGGATGTTTGGACCGAAAGAACCCTGGGGGATGTCGTGGCAAGGAGAAAAGCCGGCTAAGTGTCCTAGTTTCAAAGACATTTCCTTTGATGTGACTGCCGATATAACCAATATGATAATCGATGTCAAATGAGCATTTTTATGATATTACCCTTTGAGTATGCTTGATTCGGTATATAGCTTAAGAAAAAGAAAGGATGCATGGATATAATACAGGCCCTGCTCGGTGTAAGCCTGCTCATGTTCGGACGCAGGATATTCTGGCTTTGCATTGGTATCATTGGTTTTATACTCGGTCTCGAGATCGCAACGCGTTTTATCGGTGGCCTTCCGCAGTGGGCCCTGATTTCTATAGCCCTGCTTTCAGGCGTGGCAGGAGCGCTTCTGGCGATGGTTCTGCAGCATGTAGTGGTCGGCGTGGCAGGTTTTCTTGTCGGTGGATTTCTTGTTACAGCATGCCTGGATATACTGATGGTAGATACCGGAGGATACTCTGTACTGATCTTTGTGGTCAGCGGCATAATCGGCGCCATAGTTATTATCTGTCTGTTCGGTTGGGCCCTTATTATCCTGTCGAGTCTTACCGGGGCTGCTCTTCTAAGCCAGGCGATCGATGCCGGGATGCAGATAAAGGTGTCTTTGTTCGTAATTTCCGTTATAGCTGGCCTTGTAATGCAGACAAGTCTTTTGAAAAAGAAAGGATAAGAGCATGGCGCAAACCCTTACTATTAAACCGGGGGATATATGTTCATAGCCCTTAAGATGTGTCCATATGAATAGAATGAAAAGGTTGGAATTTACCTCTGAACAGCTCGCGGAAAAACTGGATCGTACCCAGTGGGCAAATGAATTCAGCTGGGAGCAGATCAAGGGCATTGCAATATATATCCAGGCGTATGAGGCTAAGATGGGGACAGTCATATTCAATGAAGGGGATACGGATCAATCTATGGGCATCCTGATAAAAGGTGCTGTTGACATTATTAAGTCAGACCACGAACAAATGGACAAGGTCATAGCCACTCTGCGCCCGCCTCAGACATTCGGAGAGATGTCCCTTATAGATGGGGAACCGCGTTCGGCAAAGGCGATTGCAGCAGGTGATGTGATAATCCTGATGATAAACAAGGAAAGTTTTTTCGAGATGTCCAAGTCAACACCTAGTCTTGCACTGAAATTGATATGGAAGATCGCCGGGATGATAAGCCGAAGGCTCAGAATGACGAGCGGACAGCTTATAGAGTATATCTAAGAAGCATGTTCTGTTTTGTTTAAAGGCTGTTGACAGAAATACCGGATGCGTGCAATATTTACACACCATAAACACTTTCGGAGACGAACATGGGCATGAAAGATATTAGCGACAATTCAAAGATCATTATTATAGCCGTGGCTGCCTGCCTGGGTTTCATCTTCATACTTCAGAATTTTGAACAGACATCCTTTCAATTCCTTATATGGACGATCTTTTCAGGCCCGAAATGGATAGTCATAAGCCTGATATTTGTTTTAGGGCTTGCCTTCGGATATCTGATAGGAAAGAAAAAGTCCTGACCCCGGCAGGTAAGTACAATCCCTTACACATGCCAGGGCCCATCCTCTATATATCTTGAGTACTGAATCTCTAAAGTATATTATCCCATCCTCTCTACGAGGGCATTGCCGAATTCAGAACACTTGAGCAGGGTAGCGCCTTCCATCTGGCGTTCAAGGTCATAGGTAACCTTTTTATCCATGATGGACCTTTCCATACCTTTTCGTATCAGGGATGCGGCTTCATCCCAGCCTAGATAATCGAACATCATGGCACCGGAAAGGATCAGTGAGCCGGGGTTGACCTTGTCCTGCCCGGTATATTTTGGGGCTGTGCCGTGTGTGGCCTCGAATATGGCCGTAGGCAGGCCGATATTGGCACCGGGTGCTATCCCAAGGCCGCCTACCTGTGCAGCCAGGGCATCGGAGATGAAATCCCCGATAAGATTCGGCACGGCCAGTACATCATATTCGGAAGGCCTCAATAATACCTGCTGGAACATGGAGTCGGCAATCCGGTCATTGACAAGGATCTTGCCCTCGGGCAGGTTTCCGTTACAGGTCTTCCACAGTTCATCCTCGGTGATGGCTACATCGCTGAATTCGTCTTTAACGAGTGCATAACCCCAGTCCTTGAATGCGCCCTCGGTAAATTTCATGATGTTTCCCTTGTGTACGAGTGTCACTGTCTTTTTATTGTTGTTGATAGCGTATTCGACGGCCATCTTGACCAGCCTTTTTGTCCCGAAGATGGAGATGGGCTTGATGCCGATGCCTGAATCGGTACGTATCGATGTCTTGAGCTCGCTGTTTAAAAAAGTGATAACCTTTTGAACATCCTGTGAGCCCTCGGCCCATTCTATACCTGCATAGACATCTTCGGTGTTTTCCCGGAATACGGTTATGTCCACCTTTTCAGGGGCCTTTACCGGAGAAGGCGTGCCTTTGTAATACTTTACCGGCCTTACACAGGCAAAGAGATCGAGGACCTGGCGTAGCGCTACGTTCAGACTTCGTATGCCTCCACCTACAGGCGTGGTGAGAGGGCCCTTTATCCCCACGATATATTTGCGGAATGCCTCAAGGGTTTCATCCGGCAGATAATCGTCAACGAGGTCCTTTGCCTTCTGGCCTGCATAGACCTCTTTCCAATAGACCTTCTTTTTTCCCTTGTAGGCATTTTCAACCGCTGCATCGAATACATGCTGTGATGCCCTCCATATATCCGCCCCAACGCCGTCACCTTCTATAAACGGGATGATCGGATCATCCGGTACTATCAATTTGTTGTTTGTAAATGATATCTCTGTTCCGTTCATGGCTATATCAAATTTCTCCTTTTATATTTTATCTTGTCTTGAACTCCTGTGTAGTTCCTCCCACAAGAGTTTTTTATATTTCTGCATATCCTTTGGGCTCATGCTCATGCCTCTGGATTCATACACACTCTGTATGACCTTTACAACATCTTCAAAGCGGATATCCAGCCCGAGCACGCCCTTCATATCGTCTTGGTCGTCAACTACCGGAGAAGACACGGTTATGATAAGGGCGGCGGTTATGCGGGAAGTGCAAATCCCGCTCACATGAATCTTGCCGTCTTCGATTGTACGTACGAACCACTCTCTGTCCGAGCAATCGTCATGTTCCTTCATCTTGTGCATGAACTGGCCCTTATATTCAGGCTGGGTTATATTTTGCGTTATCTTGATCCCGTTCATGTCGGTTACATAGGCAAACTGGATAAATGGGTACTCTTTTATAAATTCGAGTATTAAGGGCTCCTGCCTTTGAGGATCCATACTCCTGATATCTTTGTGCTCAAGAAGCCTGGACATAAGTTGGCTTGCGTAATCGCGAGCCTCGAACTTGATCAGGTCGAATCCGGAAAGGAAAAGCTGCGGGATAAAGCGCATGGTGAGCTTTTCGAGTTCCTCATCCGACATGGGGGTGACCCTGCCCTCATCATATTCATTTATAATATTCTGGTAGATGCGCGATATACCGGGGTGGCGTTTGTCTAGGCTGTCTTTATCCTTTATTCGAAAATGTCGGTTGATCCAGTGGGTTATGCCCGCCTTTCCCGATTTGTCGGTAATAGCGATCTCTATAGGTCTTCCGAGGATCTTGTCTGTGTTGAATATATTGTAGATCTCCTCGTTTTTTACAAGCCCGTCGGCATGAATGCCGGCCTTTGTAACATTGAAATTTTCGCCCACGAACGGATAGTTTGGCGGTATAGTGTAATTAAACTCGGCATTAACGTATTCCGCCATTTCGGTGATGGCGCGTGAGTCAATGCTCTGGTCGTTGCCCCGTAAGGACATGTATTCAAAGATCATTGCCTCGATCGGGGTGTTACCTGTCCTCTCTCCGAAGCCGAAGATGGCACCATTGACTGCGCTGCAGCCGTAAAGCCATGCAGTTGTGGCATTATTGAGCCCCTTGTGAAAATCATTGTGTCCGTGCCATTCAAGTAGATGGCTTGGTACCTCTGCGTCGTCTATCATAGCGCGGATAAGCTTGTCCACGGCCCTGGGCAGAGCTGCCCCGGGAAAAGATACCCCATAACCCAATGTGTCGCAGAGCCTGATTTTGATATCTGTTCCGGATTCCCTGCTGAGCCTCATGAGTTCCCTGGCAAAAGGGATGCAGAATCCGTATATGTCCGCCCTTGTTATGTCTTCAAAATGGCATCTGGGGATGATCTGCATAGAAAGGGCATCCTTTACGATGCCCAGGTATCCGTCGAGCGCCTTTCTCCTGTTTGAGCCTAGTTTGAGGAATATATGGTAGTCGGAAACAGATGTGAGTATGCCTGTTTCTTTGATATTCATTTCCCTGACGAGCTGAAGATCCTCGGATGCAGCACGTATCCATGATGTGATCTTCGGGAAGTCATAGCCTTTTTCCATGCATTTTTCTACTGCCGCCTTGTCTTTGCCGGAATATAGAAAAAATTCTGCCGCCCGTATCAGGCCGTTCGGCCCCCCTATGTGGTGGAGAAAATCATAGATCTTCTCTATCTGATTGACGGAAAACGGTACCATCGACTGCTGGCCGTCCCTGAATGTGGTGTCGGTGATAAAGATGTCGTCAGCAGGCTGTATGGGTATTATCCGCATGTCGAAGTCTATCTTGGGCACCTCGTCATAATTGAAAAGAGCGCGGTAGTAATTACCGTTGTCTATATCATTGATGCCGGATTCATAGTTTTTCCCCGGTGTGTAGTAGAATATCTTCTTTTTCTCATCCCACTTGGCCATAGGGCTATTTTTTCCTTTGGGGCATGAATGCGTCTTTTGGTATTTTCTCAGGGTCAGGCGCGCCGGCCTCTCTCCGCGCCGCTATGATCTCTTCGAGCGTCATGTCTCTTGGAATCTTGAGGTCCTGGCCTGTATATATAATCTTGGGGTCCTTTATCTGATCCCTGTTTGCCTTGTAGATAAGGGGCCACATGAATGAGTCGTTATAGATATCATGACGAGATGCGATTTTGGGCAACGAATCCTTGCCTTTTACAACATATATCATCGGGTATATCTCGAATATTGTCGGGTCGCCATGTTGGTTCTGCAGTTCTTTTATCCCATGGGTTACATCGGCGTTAAGTGCGGTAAGACGTTTCTGTTTTTCAGTCACTGTTGTTTCCTGAACCCTTTGCACTGTTTTATAGAACTGTTTTTCTGTAGATTTAAGATCCTCTATATCACCATCCATATATGCGATTTGCATATCCAGATACAGGGCCAGCGATTCAAAGGAATCCTTGGATGCATATTCAAAACCCGATACGGAGATGATCCTCTTCAGATGGGTGGAAGCAGATAACATTATGGTGCGCTGTTCTTCGTTTGCCTCCCTGAAATACATGCAGGCCGTCTGAAAGGCCCTGCCTGCGTTTGTCATGTCGCCCTGTTTGCGGGCATTCAGACCATTTTCAACAGACTGCAGACCTTTTTCAAAGGGGTCTGTCCTGGCGGTTTCCAGGATTTTTTCATCTATGGCTTTATCCGTCTCTGTTGTGGCGCAACCCGTTATTGCTAGGGCTATCATGAGAATAAAGAGGGCATATCTCCTCATTCATTCTCCTTTATCATCTTTATACCCAGTTCGGCAAGCTGTCTCGTACTGACTGATGAAGGGGCATCGGTCATCATGCAGTATGCCTTCTGTGTCTTTGGAAAGGCGATAACATCCCTTATCGATGTAGTGCCTGCAAGCAGCATTATAAGACGGTCTAACCCGAAGGCGATGCCTCCATGAGGAGGAGCTCCGTACTGGAGGGCCTCGAGGAGAAAGCCGAATTTGGTATTCGCCTCCTCGTCACCCAGACCTATAGCCTTGAATATCCTTTGCTGGATATCATTGTTGTGGATACGTATACTGCCGCCGCCAACCTCATAACCGTTGATCACCATGTCATATGCCTGTGATCTGACCTTGAAGGGTTCATCTTCCAATAGGTGCAGGTCTTCGTCGTATGGCGCGGTAAACGGGTGGTGTACGGATACAAACCTGTTGTCCTCCTCGTTCCATTGAAGCAGGGGAAAGCCGGTGACCCATAATGGGCTGAATGCATTGAACGGAATAAGGTCGAGTTTTTCTCCAAGGTGAAGCCTTAGAGCGCAAAGGCTTGCATTGACTGTTGGTTTTTGGTCCGCGACAAAGACCGCGATATCTCCTTCTGACATGTTTAACCTGTCTTCCAATGCCTTGAAGTGATCCCCGGTCAAAAACTTTGTCAGGGTGGATGTCCATCCGTTTTCTTGTTTCCGGCCCCAGATAACACCCTTTGCCCCGTGATTGGAAGCGATCGCGTTCAATGCGTCGAGGTCCTTTCTGGATAGATTGTGCGGTGCTTTGATATTTAAGGCCTTGATGATGCCCCCCTGAGCTATAGTGGAGGTGAATACCCTGAAATCGCTCTGCGATAAGATATCCGTTACATCAAACAGCTTCATGTCGAAACGCGCGTCCGGCCTGTCCGTGCCGTAATCATCCATTGCCTGTTCATAGCTCAGGCGGGTGAAAGGCTGATCAAGCTCGGCGCCCACGGTTTCCTTGAAGAGTCTTATTATCATATCCTCGGTTATGGATATGATATCCTCCATGCCTATAAAGGACATCTCTATGTCTATCTGGGTGAATTCAGGCTGTCTGTCCGCCCTGAGGTCCTCGTCACGGAAACACTTGACTATCTGGTAATACCTGTCAAAGCCCGATATCATAAGGAGCTGTTTGAATAGCTGGGGAGACTGGGGCAGGGCATAACACCTGCCCTGGTAAATCCTGCTCGGGACAAGGTAATCCCTGGCTCCTTCCGGAGTGCTCTTTGTGAGGACAGGGGTTTCTACATCTATAAAATCCCTGTCGCAGAGAAATTGGCGTATGAGAGAGGATGCCTTGTGCCTGAGGATTATATTGTTCTGCAAGCCAGGTCTTCTCATATCGAGGTAGCGGTATTTAAGCCGCAGGGTATCGGTTACTTCAACCCCGTCTTCTATGACGAAAGGCGTCGTCTTTGCCTCGTTTAATATGGTTATGTCACTGGATATGCATTCAACATCACCTGTCTTCATGCTGGGATTGCGCATATCCTCTGGCCTCGGCTGGATCTGGCCCCGGATCATTATGCAGTATTCGGGTTTTATTGCGTGCGCCGTGGCGTGGGCTTTGGGGTGTGTCTCCGGATTGAATACGGCCTGGGCTATGCCGGTACGATCCCTGATATCGATGAAGATGAGCCCTCCGAGGTCCCTTCTCCTGTGGACCCAGCCCGTTAGCGTAACCATTGTGCCGTGAGGAAGATTGTTTATATCTCCGCAGTAGTGGGTTCGTTTATGTTCCTGGATATTGAGGCTCACGTTTTTTCTCCTTGTTTATCAAACATGGATATAATCGTATCGACGGCCTTGTCTTTGTCAACCTGGATCTGTTCGGATGTATCCAGGTCTTTTATGGTAATCAATGACCTGGCAATCTCATCTTCCCCTATGATCGCACACACCCTGTAGCCTGATTTTCCGGCCCTGCGCATTTGTGACTTGAAGCTTTTATCAAACACGGCCTCACTCTTTATGTCCCTGTTTCTCAAAACCCCAAGCAGTTGAAGGGATCCATTTTTGACCTCCGGACCTCCGTGAGAGATGACAAAACAACCCGGCTCTAATAGAGGCTCTCTGTCCATTAACATGATGACACGTTCAAGTCCGAAGGCAAAACCGATGCCGGATGCATCAGGACCTCCAAGTATCTGTACGAGGTTGTCGTATCTTCCGCCCCCGGCTATGGCGTTTTGTGAGCCAAGGCCCTCTGCGGTTATCTCAAAGGTGGTCCTGGTATAATAATCAAGCCCCCTGACAAGCCTGGGGTTTTCAACATAAGGCACATTGAATGAACCGAGTGCCGCAAGAAGGCCTTGATAGTGCTCCTTGCAATCATTGCACAGAAACTCAAAGATGGCGGGTGAATCCTTTACCGCCTCCCTGCACGATACCACCTTGCAGTCCAGAAGGCGTAGCGGGTTTGTTTCCAGCCTGCGTGAGCAGTCGGAACAAAGGTGATCTTTTTTGGATGATAGGTAGGTCTTGAGGGCCTTCTTATAATTATCCCTGCACGTATTGCACCCGAGCGAGTTGACCTCCATGGTAACGCCTTTGAGTCCTAGCGCGTTTGCAAGGTCATAGGCCATGCAAAGGGTCTCGGCATCGCATGACGAATCTTCCTCGCCGAGTCTTTCGATATTGATCTGATGAAACTGGCGGTATCTTCCCTTTTGAGGTCTTTCATATCTGAACATAGGGCCTATAGAGAAGATTTTCTGGATAGGGTCCTTGTTCAGGAGTCCTTTTTCGATAACGGCCCTCAGGACCGATGCCGTTGCCTCAGGCCTCAACGCAATGGATGAGCCAGATTTGTCGTTAAAGGTGTACATCTGCTTTTCAACCACATCCGTATCATCGCCGATGCCCCTGAAAAAGAGGTCTGTCCTTTCCAGTATGGGGGTCCTCAGCTCGTTAAATCCGTAAAGGCCGAAGATTCTGCGGGCTGTTTCTTCCGTAAACCGCCATTTATAGATATCTTCGGGGAGTATGTCATTCATTCCCCGTATTGCTTTTATCTCCAAGTTTCACCTCCGAAGGATTGTGTTTTTATATCATTGTGGATATGTATGTCAATCAGAGCCCCCTGGCCCATTCGGGGCGCAGTATATTTGAGGTCTTTTCATCAATGGCATCATCTATCAGCCTCAGGATCTCCTCTTTATCATTCGGCAGATGACCGTTTATGGGCAGATAATTAGATGCGTGTTCCGTGCCGAACCTGCAGTCTTTAAGTTCAAGGTCATCTGTGAAACACCTGAGTTCTTTGAGGATCTGCATCTTGTCGGGCAACTTGAATCCTCCGCCCATGATCTTATTTTCATAGAGGTCTTTGTAGGGGCCAAGCATCAGGGTGAGGCAAGCCAGAAAATGGGGCTGGATCGCATTTACTACCTTGGCTGAATCCTTTGCATGTACATGGCTCCCTTCAACCCCGCCCAGGCCGAGAAGTATTATTGTGGACATGCGAAGTCCTGCATCGATGGCCTTTGTGCATCCCTCGATGAGTATTCGGCTGTTTGTACCCTTTTTAATCTTTTTAAGCAGGTCGTTATTGCCGGTCTCTATGCCGAGATAAAGTATATCGAGCTTGCGTTCTTTGAAACTCCTGAGTTCTTCAACCGTCTTTTTCTTGAGATTGATAGGTCCTGCATAAGAGCTTATTCGCTCAAGGTTCGGGAACTTCTCGTTTATTAGGTCAAGCACCTTGATGAGATAGTCTGTATCCACGCCCAGGGCATCTCCGTCGGCAAGGAAGACCTTTTTTGTATAAGGCTGTGCCCAGGACATCTCTATGATATCCTTTTCCAGTTCTTTGAATGGCCTTACCTGGTATTGCTTTGTTCTATACATCCCGCAAAACAGGCACTTGTTCCAGGAACACCCGAGTGTAACCTGAAATATCAACGAACGTGCCTCTGAAGGCGGTCTATACAGCGGCATATCGTATTCCATATGAATCTCCTTATTTTTCTCCTGATAGTGATTGTGCGATATTGAAGGCATGGTCCCCGATCTTTTCAAAGCTCGTGAGTATGTCGATATAGACAAGGCCCGCATCCGCACCACACTTTGATGTCTTGAGCCGCTCCATATGGTTTATCCTCATCTCCCATCGCATGGTATTCAGTCGCGGCTCGTACTCCCTGACAAGGTCCATGAGATTTGAAGGGGTCTCTTTGATCGACGTTATGATGGTTCGCAGATATTTAAGGGTATGATGGTATATTAAGGACATCTCCTTTCTTCCGTCATCTGAAAATTCCAGATTGAATTCGTTTCTTTTTTTGCAGAATTTTGCGATGCTTTCACAGTGATCTCCGATCCTTTCTAGGTTGCTGACGATCTGGAGCATGTTGAAGATCTCTTTTGATTGGTGTTCGGTGATGGATTTTCTCGATAATTCGGTGAGATATGCGTTTATCTCTTTCTGAAGAGAGTCTACGATCTCTTCATTTACCTGAACATCCGAGACCATCTTGTCGGTACCCTTATTGACGATAAGGGGGTTTTCTACGATTTCCAGCATTTCAAAGACCTCATTACCCATATAATCAAGCTCCTGACGTGCTTCATCGAGGGCAAAGGACGGGGTTTGAAAGATGCTCTTATCCAGGGATTCAAGCCTGTATATACGACGGCTTTCCTCTCCCGGACAGAGATATGTGGCTACTTTTGCAAGCAGATTGATCATAGGCAGAAAGACAATACAGGCCGTTACATTGAATATGGTATGAAAATTAGCCACATGTCTTGCAATAAATACGAAATTTCCATCCTGGCTGAAAAACGGGTCTCCGGGGGTCAGGTAATCTACAAACCTTACATAGTAGGGGAATATAATGAGGATTATGCATACTCCGATAATGTTGAACAACATGTGCGCCCTTGCAACCCGTTTTGCCGAGGGGCTGGTGCCTATGGAGGCCAACTGTGCCGTAATGGTCGTCCCCACATTGTCACCGAGTACTAATGCTGCTGCCCCGTAGAAATCAAGCACCCCGCTCATGGCAAGGGCTATGACAAGGCCTACTGTTGCGGAACTGCTTTGAAAGAGCATGGTGACGACAGTCCCTACGATAACCCCCAGGATCGGGGTCTTTGAAAAGTGTATGAAAAAGTCATTGACCCAGGGTGCAGAGTGTAGGGGATCAACACCTGTCTTCATGACAAGGAGACCGTAGAACAGAAGGCCGAAGCCCAGGACAAAATCTCCCCAGTATCTGAACGAGTCCCTTTTGCTGAGAATCTTCATGAACATGCCTATGCCGATGAAGGGTAAGGCTATGTCCGTAAGCTTGAAAGCGATTATCTGGGCCGTGATCGTGGTGCCTATGTTCGCCCCCATGACAATACCTATGGCCTGTTTCAGGGTCATCAATCCGGCATTGACAAGTCCTACAGTCATGACAGTTGTTGCGCTGGAGCTTTGAATGATCGATGTTATACCGGCGCCTGCAATGACGGCGATAAACCGATTCGTTGTTAGTCTTTCTAGTATTCTCCGCAACCTCAATCCGGCTATCTTCTGCAGAGAGTCTGACATAATACGCATGCCGAAGAGGAATAGTCCCAGACCGCCAAGCGTAGTTAGAATCATCGTGTATACCAAGTAACCCCCCTGATGGTTTTTATTTTTCAGTGCCTAAAAATCATATTACGGGAAAAATATCAATCAGTAATAAATACGTCATATACCAGATGAATTATTATCCCTAGGGGCAACAGGTTTGTACGGCTTGATATCCAGGATAGGTGTATCATTGATCATGTCCACGTTCCTTACATATATCAAAGGTGCCTTGATGTCGATAAGTTTGAGGATGGACATACCTATGGGATTGGGGCGCATGGGGGAACACAGGCTGAAAACCCCTTTCAGTCTGTCTTCAGCGTTTCTTCTCTGCATGAGGTCGTATCCCTTGGAGAGATGGAAATGGAAGATAACCACTATGTATTCGTGTTCATCAAGGCAGTTTAGGCCATCCAGATATTTATCGAATATCTCTATTGTCCCCTCGACATCGGATATAGAATAAAATTTCGGGGCGTCCGAGACATTTTTCAGCCCGCAGTGCATAACCCCTATAGGCTCATATTTTATCAACATAGTAATCTTATCTTACAAGAGATCTCACCTTAAGGCAATCATATCCGTCATTGTCGGTACGAGTCGAAGCCGTCAACCGATACTTGACCGCAACAGGCTTTACGCCTATAAAATGAGCATGCATGTGCCCGAACAGCTGGTTATAAGGCCGCCGAGTGAGGCGAAAAGCCTTCTCGTGAGGATGGTTAGGGGGTGTAACTGGAACAGGTGCCTTTTTTGCGGCATCTATGACTTCTTCGATACCCCTTACTCAAAGCGGGATCTGGATGAGGTCATCAAGGATATAGATGCCCTTTACGAGAGATACGGCGATATATTCCGGACAGCATTTCTAGGGGACGCCAATCCCATGGATCTGCCTACCGAGTTTATTGTCCGGACGCTCATCCATCTGAAAAAGACATTCCCTTCATTAAATAGGGTGACGTCTTACGGCAGGGCATCGAGCGTGTGGAAGAAATCCGCCGAGGAACTCAAGGAGATACATGATGCAGGCCTTGACAGGGTGCATATAGGGCTTGAGAGCGGGTCTGATGAGGTGTTGAAACTGCAGAAAAAGGGGACGAGCCACAAACAGCTCATTGAGGCTGGCATCAGGGTGATGGATTCCGGAATCGAGCTGAGCTATTATTTTCTGCTCGGTCTGGGCGGCCAGGACCTATGGCAGGAGCACGCCCGGCACTCGGCAGAGGTGTTCAATGAGGTCAAGCCGCATTTTATCAGGGTAAGACGGCTTTGGGTACACCCGGCATCACGTCTCATGGAGTTGATCAATGCCGGAAGGTTCAGGCCTCAGACCCCGGAGGGTACTGTAAACGAACTCAGGGACCTTGTTTCCGGTCTCGACGCCGAGGGCAGCACCTTTACCTGCGATCATGCAAACAATTACCTGCCGGTCCACGGCAGGCTAAACGGGCAGAAGCAGGAGATGCTCGATGTGATAGACTCGTTCCTGCGTCTTCCTGATGAACAGAGGGTAGCCCACTATAATTCCATACCGTCTGTGATCTGACCCTCTGGATAAGGGGGTTTTTTTCTTGACTTAGGGGGTGTATTTCATTAAATTCCCACATGTTGTGAGACAGGATATGAAAGAAAAACACAAAGGCGGATTCTTTTTCTTTTTTGGTTAGGTCTACCTGCTGAGCTTGTGATCTGATCATAAGGATGAAGCCGTAGGTAGACTAGGGGGAGTTGCCTGCGGTTTTTTTGTATTTATAATTGCGATGGGGATCCATTGTTTTTCAAAATTGGCAACAAAAATGGGAGGTTTCATGAAAAGAGTTCTATGTCGTACATTGGTTTTCAGTTGCGTATTGGCTTTGGCACTGACAGGGTCGGCATTCGCCAAGGACATCAAGGTGGGTGCTGCCATAAACCTTACCGGTCCGGCCTCTACCTGGGGGCAGTTTCATGCAAAGGGCCAGCAGGATTATTTCAAGTATGTCAACGATGTAAAGGGCGGTGTTGCCGGAAACAAGATCGACATGATCCTTGAAGACACGGGCTATAAGGTGCAGGAGGCTGTTGCCGCGGTAAAGAAATTTGCCCTGCAGGACAAGGTCGATATGATCGCTACATGGAGTACCGGCGCCGGAATACAGGCAAAACCCATTATCCAGGAATACAAGATCCCTGCCATAAACTATTCGACCGGGTGGGAGATCCTGAGGGCGCCGGTTGATTATATGTACCTACCGTTCGGGAGCTACAAACTCGACAGTTATGCTGTCTTGGAGTATATTGCAGCAATCCACAAGGGCAAGGAGCCGGCAAAGGTCGGTCTTTTGACCTACAACAATGCATACGGGCGCTCCATCCACAAGCCATGCACTGAATATGCAAAGAAGATAAATGTGGAGATCGTGACCATAGAGGAATTCCCTTCAAAGACCGTTGACCTGACGACAGAACTCTTGAGACTCAGGAACAAGGGGGCGGAATATGTATTCATGCAGATGCTTCCGGCTGCCATTATCAGTACCCTCAAGTGTTCAGACAGGATCAACTACAACCCTGTCTTCTTAGGGACATGGACCTCTACAGACCCTGATTTTTTTAAGATGGGTAAGGGGCTTATAAGAGATCGGGTAAAGATGCAGTTCCCTGGCGGGCTTCCTGTCGACGACAGTCAAGGCATTAAGATCATGAAGGATCTATGGACGCGTTACAAGACAGTGGATTCATTTGATGCTGCATACTGGGAAGGTGTTGTGGTCGGTATGATCATGGAAAGGGCCTTTGTTAGAGCTCATGAAAAATTCGGTGAGATCAACCCGGAGAACGTAAACAAGGCAATGGAGACCTTCAGGGATGAGGATTTCGGAGGCCTGGTGCCTAAGGTCACCTATACAAAGGACAATCACGGTGCATCGTTCAAGGCAAGGATGGTTCAGATAAATGAAGACGGAACCTTTAAGCCCCTGACAAACTTCTATATCCCCGGGAAGGAGAAGATCCAGGTGCTCGATTAAGGCAGGGGTATGAAAAGTGAGAGCATATCGCGGACAACCGAGAATATTCAGCTCCTTAGATAAGGCGCAAAGAGAAGCAGAGCTGAAGGTAACGGACCTTTCCCTTGCCTTCGGCGGTATAAAGGCGCTCCATAACATCAGCCTTGATGTGCATACGGGAGAGCTGCTTGCTGTTATCGGGCCGAACGGGGCCGGGAAGACCAGCCTGCTGAACTGCATAACAGGCTTTTACAAGCCGAGCAGCGGTACTATACTGTTCAATAATGTGAATATCGTTGATCTTCACACCCATGAGCTGACAAAGACAGGCATTGGAAGGACATTCCAGAACATAGAGCTTTTCCCGGGCATGACCGTGCTCGACAACATGCTGCTTGCCCGCCATATTCATTGTAGATATAATCTGGGCCTGGCCGCCTTGTTTTCACGTTCTGTCCGTAATGAAGAGATAAGACACCGCGAGATCCTGGAGGAGATCATCGATTTCCTGGAGATGCAGTCCATACGGAGTGAACTCGTAGGATCACTGCCCTATGGGAAACGCAAGAGGGTGGAGCTTGGAAGGGCGCTTGCCCTGGAACCCAAGCTGTTGGTTCTGGATGAACCGTTTGCCGGTATGACGCTCGAGGAAAAGGAAGACATGGTGCGTTTTCTTCTCGAACTTAACAGGGGGTGGTCGCAGACCATGATACTTGTAGAGCACGATATGTCCATAGTGATGAGCATATCTGAGCGCATCGTAGTGCTTAATTTCGGGGAGAAACTCGCTGAGGGGCTTCCCGAGGATATTCAGGATCATCCAGAGGTCATCAAGGCATATCTCGGCGATACCACAGATCTCGAGTTGGACAGCCTGAATGCGGGGCAGGAACAATGACGAGCAAAAAGGCCGGGAGGCTTCAATGCATAGATCCGAATACAGCCGAGGCATACACCCGCTGCACCCTGCCGCAGATATTATCGAGACAGGCCGATCTTCTGGGAGACAGGCCGGCCATAAGGGAAAAGCAATACGGTATATGGAAGAGGTATACCTGGAAGGATTATCTGAAGTATGTCAGGTATACGGCCCTTGGTTTTAAATCCCTGGGTCTGGGGCGCGGCGACAATATCGCGATCATTATGGATAACCATGCGGAGTGGCTGTTCAGCGAGTTTGGAGCGCAGGCGCTCGGGGCTGTAACCTTGAATCTTTTCACCTCCGCGGTTTCAGGAGAGCTTGTAGGTGCATTGGAGCGCATAAGGGCAAGCCTTGTCGTGGTGCAGGACCAGGAACAGGCGGATAAACTCCTGGACGAAAAAAAGAAGATCCCGCATGTAAAAAACGTCATCTATGTAGACCCGACAGGCATGAGGTCATACCGAGACGATCTCTGGCTGGTAAGCTTTGCAGATCTTCTCGAAAAAGGTAAGGATCTCGACAACGAAAGCCCTGATCTGTTTGATAGGGAGTTGTCAAAGGGCCGTGCAGATGAAACAGCGCTCATGATCATGACCTCGGGCACCACAGGGGTATCAAAACTGGCCATGCTCACCCACAGGAATCTGTCGTCGATGGCGAGAAACTGGGGCGAGAGTGAGCCCATAGGCATCGGGTCGAACTGGATGTCCATGAGCCCTCCGGCTTGGATCGTTGATCAGATGTGGGGCTCAGGGATAACGCTCCTGACCGGGATGACCATGAATTTCCCGGAGACCATAGAGACAATTACCAAGGATTTCAGAGAGATCGGACCATCCGTCATCATAACCTCTTCAAGGTTCTGGGAAGACCTTGCATCCATGATCAGGGTAAAGATAGACGATGCAGGTTATATAAACCGCAGGCTATTTTCCCTGGCCGAAAAGATAGGCAGGGCATACGAAGAGTCACTCTCGCAAAAACGTAAACCCTCATCTATTATGAGTATATTTTACTTCATGGCCTCTATAGCCGTGTTCAGGCCCCTGCTGGACCGTATAGGGTGCTCTCAGTTCCTGAGCGCATACACCGGCGGCCACCCCATAAGCCCTGATGTAATACGTTTTTTCAGGGCAATCGGTCTGAACCTGAAACAGTGCTACGGGCTCACGGAGACATGCGGCATATTCCAGATTCAGCCCGATGACGAGGTCAAGGCCGAGACCGTGGGCAAACCCATACCGAGGACAGAGGTCAAGATATCCGATGATCAGGAGGTAATGGTCTCCGGTCCTATAACATTCGCGGGTTATTATAACGATTATGAGGCCACTGCCGAAGCATTCAGGGACGGGTGGCTGCTCACAGGTGATGCAGGATATCTCGACGAGGATTCCCACCTGCTTATCATAGGGCGTAAGCAGGACATTATACGTGATAAGCACGGAAACGCCTTTTCGCCGGATTTTATCGAGACGCGCCTGAAATTCAGCCTCTATATCAAGGAGGCGGTAATCTTCGGGGAGGGCAGGCCCTTTATCACCGCTCTTATCAATATAGACATGGGAAATGCCGGCAATTGGGCCGAGGAACGTATGATTCCGTATACGACCTATACAGATCTGTCCCAGCGGACAGAGATAGAGGAACTGATCCTTGAAGAGGTGGAAAAGGTCAATAATCAGCTGCCGGAACCTATGAAGATAAAGAAGTTTTTTTTACTGTATAAACTGCTCGATGCTGATGACGAGGAACTGACGCGGACCGGCAAGGTAAGGCGGAGGTTTGTGTACGGCCTTTATATTAAGCTGATCGAGGGGATGTACTCTGACAAAAACGACATAGAGATCAAGGGGAAGGTCCGTTACAGGGACGGACATATAGGCATGATACAGACAAGGGTCAGGATTGTCTCGGTTTATTGAGCCGTTTCTGATGGATTAGGGGATATACATGGAGTTCTTTTTTCAGTTATTGGTAAACGGATTGATGATAGGGCTTTTATACGGGCTTTCCGCCCTGGGCTTTGTCATGATCTTCAAATCTTCGAGCGTGCTGAATTTTGCCCACGGTGAGCTTTTGGCTATCGGGGCATTCGTGTTCCTCGTTCTTACCACTTGGGCAGAGCTTCCCATATTACTGGCGTTTTTGATCACGCTCTTTACAAGCTTTGTCCTGGGTTTTGTGGTGGAGCGGATCTTCCTGAGGCCCCTCATAGGGGAATCTCTTATCTTTGTCATTATGCTTACCGTTGGCCTTGCCTCTATGTTCAAGGGGCTGCTGCTGTTTATATTCGGGGGCAATCTCCAGACCTATCCGGATTTTCTGCCGAATGATCTGGCTATAATCATAGGTTCCATATATATCGCCCCGGTTTACGTGGCATCTTCCATCATGGGGGCCATCTTCCTGACGCTTTTCGGGCTTTTCTTCAAGTATTCCTCTCAGGGGATCTATATGCGTTCGGTTGCGGACAACCAGACTGCTGCGCTGTCGCTGGGTGTACACGTAAAGAAGGTCTTTGCCCTGTCCTGGGCCATAGCGGCGCTGGTAGCGGGCATGAGCGGTGTGGTTCTGGGCATAATAAACGGGATCAATGTCCATGAGATAAGCGCCATCGGTCTGAAGGTCTTCCCGGTGGTAATCCTAGGCGGGCTCGACAGTATAGGTGGGGCAATAATAGGCGGTATAATAATCGGGCTGCTGGAGACCTTTACCTGCGGGTATATATCTCCGTCGCTCCGTGATGTCGTGCCGTACATAGTTTTGGTATTCATCCTGCTGATAAAACCCTACGGCCTGTTCGGCCTGGTAGAGATAGAGAGGGTATAGAAGGGGCCTACATGCGAAAGCTGCAATTTCATCCATGCGGAAATTTTAAAGAAAGCTATTCTCAGGAGATCGCCATATTTGAGACCGACTTCGGCAGAACATGCATGTGGGCAGGCATATTGATCCTCTTTACTATAGTTCCGATGGCGAGTTCCCCATATTTTCTCTATGTTCTTAATATGATAGGCATTGCCGCCATCGCAGCGCTCGGTCTCAATATACTGATCGGGTTCACCGGGCAGATATCTCTCGGCCATGGGGCATTCTTCGGTGTTGGGGCCTATGCAGGGGCGATCCTTGCAACCAGGCTTAATTTGCCGTTTTTCATAGCCGTTCCTGCCGCAGGCCTGGTGACCTCTTTTGTGGGCATGATCTTCGGCATCCCTTCAGGCCGCCTCAAGGGCCTATATCTGACGATCGCCACCCTGGCGGGCCAGTTTATCATCGAATACATCCTCGTACACTGGGAGAGCCTTACCCAGGGTACAATGGGCATAACCCTGCCGGATGCATCGTTTTTCGGGATAGATCTAAAGGGGGACAGGACCTTTTTCTATGTAATATATACCTGTCTTGTATGCATAACCTTTGTCACGGTCAATATCATGCGTACCCGTTTCGGCAGGGCCTTTATAGCCATCAGGGACAATGACAGGGCGGCAGAGGGCATGGGTATACCGATCTTTTACTACAAGCTCCTGTCCTTTGCGATCAGCTCTTTTTATGCAGGGATTGCAGGCGCGATATGGGCATTCTACATGAGAAGCATCTCAACAGAACCCTTTACCCTGGCCCTTTCGGTCGAGTATATCGCCATGGTCATCATAGGCGGTCTCGGCAGTATACCGGGGGCGATCTTCGGGGCAGTATTCATAACAGGACTTAACGAGATACTGCGCATGGTCACACATATCTTCATGAACATGGATATCACGGCCGGTGTCGGTCTTAATATGGCATCGCTCAGGGAGTTTGCCTTCGGGCTTGCCATAGTGCTCTTTATCCTTCTCGAGCCGAAGGGGCTCGCAGAGCTGTGGCGGATCGTCCGGTCGAATTTCAGGCTGTGGCCGTTTTCATACTGAGGCAACAAGGATTGGTATATGAAGAGTACGACATTATTGCAGATCAACAATATCAGCGTTGTTTATTCGGACGTCATACAGGTGCTCAAGGGCGTATCCCTGTCTGTAGACAGGCACAGCATTGTATCGCTTCTGGGCAGTAACGGTGCCGGCAAGACCACGACGCTGAAGGCCATCTCCGGTCTTTTAAAGCCTGAAAACGGCAAGGTCACGGACGGATCGATCGTCTATGACGACCTTTCCGTTCAGAATTCATCACCCGAGGAGATTACCAGGCAGGGGATCATACAGGTCCTGGAAGGCAGGCAGCCGTTCAAGTACCTGACCATAGAAGAGAATCTAAAGGTCGGCACAGCGACCCGATGGGGAAAGCCCTACAAGAGAGACCTTGAGATGGTGTATCACTATTTTCCGGCCCTGGTAAAAAGGAAAAAGGCCCTGGCCGGGTATTGCAGCGGTGGTGAGCTTCAGATGCTCGTCATGGGCAGGGCGCTCATGGCCCACCCAAAACTGCTGCTCCTGGACGAGCCTTCACTCGGATTGGCCCCCTTGATCGTGAAGGAGATATTCAAGATAATCAGGCAGATAAACCAGGAGCAGGGGACTACGATCGTGCTTGTTGAGCAGAACGCAAACATGGCCCTGCAGATCGCCCATTACGGGTATGTCATGGAAAACGGAAAGGTCGTCATGGAAGGCAAGGCAGCAGAGCTGAAGGAAAATCCTGACGTGAAAGAGTTCTACCTCGGCGTGGGTACAGGGGGGAATACCAGGACTTATAGCGATATCAAGTCATACAGGCGGCGTAAGCGCTGGTTGTAGGAGGTTGAAATGAAAGAGTTCTATGATGATAAAGAGATCATGACCAGGGATGAGCGGGACCTGTACTATGCTAAGAGGCTCTCATCCATGGCGGCCCTGGGATATGAACGATCCAAGAAGATAAAACAGATCTTTGAAAGCCTCGGAATAAAACCATCCGACATAAAGACGGTAGATGATCTGGAAAGGCTGCCCGTAATCAACAGGGAGCAGCTTGTGGACATGCAGGCCGAAGATCCCCCTTTCGGGGGCCTGGACGATCCTGATGCCGAGATCGACAGGATATTCACCTCCCCTGGGCCCGTGTATGAGCCGCATCTCTGTGCGGATGACCCTTTGTGGGCCAGGGCATATTATGCAGCAAATTTTCGTAACGACGACAGGGTGTTAAACGCATTTTCCTACCATATGGTTGCCGCAGGCCTTACCTTTCACGGTGGCCTCAGGCGTGTAGGGGCGGCCGTGGTGCCTTCGGGTGCATCAGGCACCCGGCAGCAGGTCCAGCTGATCAGGGACCTCGATATAACAGGGTATACCGGCACCCCGAGTTTTTTAAAGGCCATAATCGATAAGGCAACCGAGATGGGATACGACTTCAAAAAGGATTTCAATGTAAAGAGGGCATGCTTTGCTGCAGAGCCCCTGCCGCCTTCTTTGAGGAAGGTCTTTGAAAAGGAGTACGGGATAGACACATACCAGATGTATGGGGCAACAGAAGTGGGCGATATCGCATATGAATGCTTCAACAAGGGGCCGTGGCATATCTGCGAGGAGGTGATCGTAGAGATCGTTGACCCTGCAACCGGCAAAATGGTCCCTCCCGGAGAACTCGGTGAGGTTGTAGTAACCAGGCTGAACGACATCTTTTTTCTCTTCAGGTTCGGTACAGGCGATCTATCAAGCATCACAGAAGAGATCTGCCCGTGCGGCAGGACGTCATTGAGGCTCAACGGCATAGCAGGCAGGGTAGGGGACGCGGTCAAGATAAGGGGCATGTTTGTCGCGCCTTCCCAGCTGAAGAGGCTCTCCGATCGGTTTTCCGAGGTGAAGTTTCAGCTTGAGGTGAGCAGGTCGGAATATAAGGATAATCTTGCCGTAATAATCGAACCGGCTGACAGCGCGATCGACAGGGTCGCCCTGCAGAAAAGGTTTGAAGATGCCTTCAAAGAGGTTTGTACCGTCAGGATCGATACGATATGTTTTGTCGGCCCTGGAACTATAAGCGGCAACAATGCAAGCATTATTGATAAAAGAGGTTGGAAATAGGCATCATCGAATTACAAGCCACCGATATTCGCGAATATGATCGAGGAGTTCATAGATGGCCTCCTGTTTTTCGGTAGAGCATGCACGGCTTGTGAATATGAATTTCAGGGCATGGGATTTTTTCAAGTGGACAAGGTCGGTAAGCGCCCCTGTTGAGACCTTTTTGCCGTGAGCCTTTGCCGTTTTTTCCAGGTGGGAAAACCTGATCGTGTACTCTGAGTGGCCGAACAGACTGATCTCTCTCGGAAAGGAATCAAGCGCGAGTCCTTTCGCGAGGTATTCCATGTCCCGAGGGATTATCGGGTCGCAGGAGTGCTCGGTGATAAAGGCGGGGATGGACTTTTTACAGATTGATTCGACAAGCCTTATGGCCCCTATGTTAAGGTTGAAAGGCCCGCGCGAAGGTATTTCAAGGCCATAATCTTTAATCAGCCCGGCTGCCTCATCCGGCAAAGAGTCCGGGTCGAGCCCGGTAAGGGTGTCTAGGTCCCCTATGACCTCGTTTATGATGATCAGGTCCACGGACTTTATGCTGTGGATAAGCTCATGGATATCTCCCTGGATAGAGGTTATCATATCTTCCCAGCGGTTCAGTGTCGTTCTTTGTCTCTTGATAAGGTCTCTTGAGAGATCGATCATGAATACATGCCTGATACAGTCATGATAGCTTGACAGGAGTCCCTGCATGAGGCTTGCGTATCCAGGGCCTATCTCGATAATCCTCGACCCTTTTCCCAGCAGGGTATTTTCAGCCAGGAAATCCCCTACCATGGCCCCGTAAGGCCTTCTGGTTTCCAGTGCCTCCATGTATGCAGAATTTGTATCGGACAGGGATTCACATATCGTGTACTCGTTCATGAGGTCTATCGGGGTTTGCCTGTGGTAGTTATAGGTAGTATTGATATCTGCCATAGGTTTGAATCTATACAGGAAATAGACCATGCTGTACAGGGGCATTGAGAAAGCTGTGCAAAGAGATGCCGGCAAAAAGGCCTGCTGTTGATTCTGTACTATATAACCCGGGGCTGTTTTTCAGACCTTGATCCGTAAACCACGCCCTTGACCAACCGGCATTACCTTGTATATACGTATCAACGTATTAAAAAAAACAATGTATAGGATAGATTGCCATGTTGAAGACAGATGTGATCATCATAGGGGGAGGGGCTACCGGATGCGGTATTGCCAGGGATCTCACCCTGAGAGGTGTCCACCACTACCTTGTTGAAAAAAAAGACTTTGCCTCGGGTGCTACAGGTGCGTGTCATGGCCTGCTGCACAGCGGCGGGCGTTATGTGGTGAACGACCCTGAGGCCGCCAAGGAATGTATAGAAGAAAACATGATCCTCAGGAGGATCGCTCAGAAGTGCGTAGAAAAGACAGGCGGCCTCTTTGTAAGACTTCCGGGAGATTCGCGCAAATACCAGGACAGCTTTCTTAAAAGCTGCGAGACCGTCGGCATAGAGACGGAGATCCTTTCCCCTGCAAGGGCGCTTGATCTTGTTCCGAACCTCAATCCGTCCATAGAGGAGGCGGTCAAAGTTCCGGACTGCTCCATAGACCCGTTCAGGCTCTGTATGCTCAATGCTTTTACATCCAGGCATAGAGGCGGCGGAGTGCTGATACACCACAAGGTGATCGAGATCATCAAGGAAAAAGGAAGGTGTGTGGGCGTAAAGGTGCAAGACAGGTTTACCTCAAAGATCAAGGAGATCCGGGCGCAGATCATCATAAACGCAAGCGGGGCGTGGGGGAACAAGATGGCGGAGCTTTCAGGGAGCCATGTGCCCATGACCCTTTCAAAGGGCAGCCTCATCATATCCAACCACAGGCTCACCAACATGGTGATCAACAGATTGAGACCGCCTTCGGACGGGGACATTATCGTGCCGAACGAGGCTGTATGTCTTGCAGGTACCACATCTGTACCGGCCGAAGACCCTGATGCCATAGATGTGGAGGCCCGCGAGGTGGACATCATAGCCTCGGAGGCAGAGGCCATGATTCCTGATTTCGGTTCAACCAGGCTAATACGGGCATATACGGGCGTAAGGCCACTGCTGCAGGCAGGCTCGGGAGATGGCAGGTCCATATCCCGCGGATTTCAGATCATTGACCATGAAAACGGCATGTTCAGCATCCTGGGCGGAAAGCTGACCACATACAGGCTAATGGCTGAAAAGATGGTGGACAGGATAATGGAGGTGTTTAACCTGAATGTCCCCTGCAGGACCGCCGAGGTAGAGCTTGAAGGTCAGGAGGTCCTAAGCGGCTATCCCCTGTCCAAGAGGCTCAAAAATATGGACGAGATAGTCTGTGAGTGCGAACTTGTGTCAAAGGAGGACGTGATAAACGCCATAAACAGCATAGGTACACAATATATCGGAGATATCCAGCACAGGACGCGTCTTGGTATGGGGCCGTGTCAGGGTGGTTTCTGCACATACCGGGCCCTCGGGCTGATGCAGGAACTCGGCAGGTATACCCCGGATGAGGCCATGCAGATCCTCAGGGAATTCCTGCAGAGGAGATTCAGAGGTATAAGGCCTGCGCTCTGGGGGGATCAGCTCAAAGAGGAACAACTCGTGGAGAGCATATATCACGGCATCCTGAATCTGGAGCAGCAGCAATGAACCGGGCGGATTATGATGTTGTCGTGATCGGAGGAGGGATATCCGGGCTCATGGCATCCCTGCACCTAGTTCAGCAGGGTCTCAAAACCGCCCTTATCTCGAGGGGAGACCCCATATGCTGTCTTTCCACCGGGTGCATCGATGTATACGCCGGTACCCGGAAACCCCTCAAGGGACTGAAAGGGCTGCCCAAGGAGCACCCGTACAATATTGTAGGTGAAGGCGGCATAAAGGATGCACTCGAGTTTTTTATCGATATCATGGATAAAACCGGTCTGCCTTATGAGGGGACGACGAAAAAGAACAGGCAGATACTGACTCCCGTAGGGACATATAAAACGACCTGCCTCGTACCGGGTACAATGAGTCATGCCTCGCCTGAAAACGATGAATATATACACGTAATATCTTTCAAGGGGATCAAGGATTTTTATCCGAGCTATATCACCTCGAAGCTTAAAAATACGGGCTACTCGGTCTTTGATGCCCATGCCGTCTCTACTATGGCCATTGCATCTAAGTTTGAGGAAGAGGCATTTTTACAGGAATTCATCTCCTGGCTTCAGGATCTGTTTATCCCGCACGGCCGTGTGGCAATACCTGCTGTCCTGGGCATATCGAATCCCCTTGATGTAATCGAAAAGATCAAGGCCGCCATAGATAGAGAGGTCTTCGAGATCCCGACCCTGCCGCCATCCATCCCGGGCATCAGGCTATATAAGACCCTGAAGTCCACCCTGCTGAAAAAAGGCGGACACCTGTACTGGGGCAGGCCTATCTCCAGTGTTGAATCTCAGGGAGGTCAGGTAGAGGCTGTTACGATCCAGACATCCGGCAGGCCGACACGCGTTCACGGAAGATCGTTCATCCTTGCTACCGGGTCTTTTGTAAGCGGCGGTATTTATGCAACAAGAGACTCTGTGAAGGAGATGGTATTCGACCTGCCTGTATATGTGCCGGGCCCCAGAGATGACTGGTTCAACCCGGACTTTTTTGACACAGGCCATGCCATAGAGACGGCCGGAATCCTTACCGACCAAAGTTTCAAGGCTATAGAATCCGATTATGACAACCTGTTTGTATGCGGGAGTATTCTTGCATACTGCCAGATCATGAAGAACCACTGCGGCCACGGTCTGGCCATATCCACCGGGGTGGCTGCCGCAGAGAAATGTGAGGAATATCTATCATGAAGTTCGAACATTGCGTGCGATGTACAATCTGTGTTGAGAACTGCCCTATATTCAAGATGAATCCCGAATATCCCGGCCCGAAGCAGGCCGGACCGGACGCTCAGAGGTTCAGGCTCGACGGAGAGGCAACCATAGACGAATGGGTTAGGCTCTGCAGTCAGTGCAAACGCTGCGAGATAGCATGCCCATACGGTGTCGACGTATCCGAGATAATATTAAGGGCACAGCTTAACTACAGCAGGGAGCATTCCAGCCCGTTCGCATCCCATCTCTTTGCAAACGCATACTATGTGGGCATACTCTGTTCAAGCTTTGCACCCATAGTAAACAGGGTTGTAAAGTGGCCGGTTACCCAGGGGGTCATGAATATCCTGGGGATTTCAACCCATCTGCCCTTTCCGGAATACCGCTTTCTTACCCTCGGCAGGAGCAGAAAAAGAAAGGGCCGCGGAGATAAAAAGGTCGTGTTCTTCTACGGCTGTCACCTGAATTTCAACCGGCCCGACATAGGCCGAAAGATCAGGGATCTGCTGGTTTCTCTGGGCTGCCGGGTAGAGATGCCCCCACAGACATGCTGCGGTCTTCCCGCTCTTGGTAACGGCGACATCGAGATTGCACGACGGTTTGCGTCTAAGAATGCCGCGACTTTGGCTGAATACATAGATAAAGGCTATGACGTGGTGTATGCCTGCACCTCGTGCGGGCTTACGCTCACCCATGACTATCCGGGTATCCTCGAACTGCCCGAGGGCAAAAAGATAGCGGAAAACACCTATAATGTGCACGAATATATATTGAATCTAATAGAGGAAGGGTATGCCGATCCGGAATTCGGGCCTGTTGAAAAGACCATAGCCTACCATATCCCTTGCCATTTAAGGGCGTTAGGCATCGGATATCCTGCATCGAGACTCTTTGAAATGATACCCGGCCTCGAATGTCGTATTCTTGATGACAACTGCTGCGGGCTTTCCGGCAGCTACGGCTTCAAGAAAAAAAACAGGGATACTGCGGTAAAGCTGGGTAAGATCGCAGCCTCCGCCATCAATGAAACCGGGGCGGAGTCATTTGTCTCTGACTGCGGGGCCTGCAGGATGCAGCTGACCGAGTTTTCTAACATGCAGGCGCTCGATCCCTCGGAGATACTTGTCGAATCCATGATAAACAGCGATTCGTCCTCTGCTGCCAAGAAAAGGAGCTTACTATGATAAAAGAGCTAACCTCTGAGATGCTCTCGGAGATATCGGAAAAAACAAATAAATCCAGGGCGGACATACTTGCCATGACCCACCTTGCAGCATCAGGTCACCCTGGCGGATCATTATCCTCGATAGATATATACACCCTTCTGTACCACGTTATAGACATGGACCGGGACAAGGTGGTCATATCTCACGGGCACACATCCCCCGGTGTTTACTCGGCCCTTGCCAGAAGAGGCCTGTTCAGCCCGAAGGATGTAATCAGGGGTTTCAGGCGTGTGGGGAGCGTGTTCGAGGGGCATGTAGAACCCGGAGTGCCCGGTGTGCTCTGGGGGACAGGCAACCTTGGCCAGGGACTCTCGGTCGCCTGCGGTCTTGCCGTTGCCGGCAGGCTGAAAAAGACAGACTTCGACTGTTTTGTGGTCATGGGTGACGGGGAACAGCAGAAAGGCCAGATTACAGAGGCCAGGCGTTTTATCCGCAAGTTCGGGTTCAACAATATTACCGTTATGATCGATAACAACATGCTGCAGATCTCCGGCAACAGATCGGATGTCATGCCGCAGGATCTCAAGGCCGAGTATGCCTCTGCAGGGTTCAAGGTCATCGAGATCAATGGACATGACCTTGACGAGATATATTCATCCATAAAGACCGCAAGCACGGACAGGGACAATCCCTATGTCATTATTGCACATACCGTCATGGGTAAAGGGGTGAGCTTTATGGAGAACAAGGCCAAGTATCACGGCAGCCCCTTGAACAGCGATGAGATGCAAAAAGCGCTTGATGAGATAGAGCTTGAATGGCCCCTCGACGAGCTCAGGACACTGAGGAACGAGCCGGTCAGTGAAGACATCCCCTCGCATTCATGGGAGTTTCCCGTCCTTAACCAGGGGGAGCCCGTGTTTTATGACAAAGACAAAAAGACCGACAACCGGTCTGCCATGGGTGCTGCCCTTCTGAATTTCGCCAATGCAAATATCGACAAGCCCATTGCCGTGTTTGACTGTGACCTGGCGGCATCGGTCAAGACAGGCGGTTTTGCCGCTGCCTTCCCGGAAAAATTCTTCCAGTCAGGCATAACCGAACACAACACCGCTGTCATGGCAGGTACGGCCTCCTCTCAGGGTGTGGTGAGCGTGTTCGCGGATTTCGGTATGTTCGGTGTTGACGAGACATATAACCAGCAAAGGCTCAATGCCATCAACGGAGCACACATCAAACTGTTCTGTACACACCTGGGGATCGATGTGGGTGAAGACGGCAAGACACACCAGTGCATAGACTATATCGGCCTGATGAAAAATCTTGATGGCTTCCGTGTAGTGATCCCCATTGACCCTAACGAGACAGACCTTGCTACCGGGTGGGCGTTGACCAGTCCTGGTAATATCATGGTGGGTATGGGAAGGTCAAAGCTCCCGGTCATTACAGACATTGACGGAAAGGAATACTTCAAGTCCAGGTCCTTTGAGTACGGCAGGGCGCACCACCTCAGAAAGGGTGACTCAGCCACGGTCTTTGCCCTTGGGGCCATGAGCTCCGCTGCAATCTCCGTATGGGATATACTTTCAAAACAGGGTATATCGATAGAGATAGTAGGGATCTCATGCCCGTTGGCCATCGACAGACAAGAGGTTTCAAAGGCCGGTGAAAAGGGCCCTGTCTATGTTATTGAAGACCACCTGGTCCAGTCCGGGCTGGCCGCGCAGATAGCCTTTGTCGCCGCTACAAACAAGATACTGATCGATCTCAACCCCATGGGTATCACCGGGTTCCCGCCGTCCGGGCCATCCGATACATGTTTGAAGTGCTTTGATCTCAACCACGAAGGCATTGCCCATATCATTGCAGAGAGGTTAAAGGAGAACATATGAAGAGGTTTATTGTCTGTTGCGCATTGATGGTGGGGATATTTATCACTCCTGTCAAGAGCTATGCAGGGTCGTCCCTTGAGATAGTGCTATGGGACTCGCTGCTGGGTGCGAGCATAGGCGCGCTTGTGGGTGCCGCTACACTGGCATTCATGGAACACCCGCGCGACCACCTGGATCGTCTGGCGCAGGGGGCCAGCATAGGGCTGATTTGCGGTATAGGGTTCGGTGTCTATGAGATATCACCCATGTTCTATACCATTAACGAGCCGGGCAGAGAAACGGAACGCGTATATGGACTGAACGTGAGGATTCCTCTGCAATAGGCCCTTATCAGACACCCAAGCCCTTTTCAAGGTCTATGGTCTTTGTCAGGGTCTGGATGGTTTCGTGTCTGCGAATCGCGAGTTCTATGAGGGTCGATATAAGATCCCGATACGGTAAGCCCGATACCTCCCACATCTTAGGATACATGGATATGCCGGTAAAGCCCGGTATGGTATTGATCTCATTTACATAGATGTTTGTATCGGAAACAAGAAAGTCAACGCGGGCCATGCCGCATCCGCCTATGGCGACGAATGCGTCTATGGCCATGAACTGTATGTCCTCGGTGATCTGCCTGTTGAGGTGTGCAGGCACAACAAGCTCGGTCGTGCCGTCCATATATTTTGCGTTAAAGTCATAGAAACCGTTTGCCGGGACGATCTGTCCAGGCAGAGATGCCTGAGGGTCATTGTTGCCCAGAACAGACACCTCTATCTCGAAAGGATTTTGCACGGCCATCTCCACAACTACCTTGGTGGAATAACCGAGGGCCATATCGATGCCTGCTGTGATGTCGTCTGTGGAAAACGCATGGGTGATGCCTATGCTCGACCCCATTGTAGAGGGTTTTATGAACAGGGGCAGGCTCAGGGTCTCGGAGATCTCCTTTAAGACCTCTTCTTTTGTATTATCCCACATCCATTTGCTCACGCATGTACCCTTGACAACAGGGATGCCCCGCTGGGCAAGCACGCGTTTGGTCATATCCTTGTCCATGGCTATGGACGATGACATGGGGTCGCAACCCACGTATGGGATCTGGGCAAGCTCGAGAAGTCCCTGCAGAGATCCGTCTTCTCCCCGTGGTCCATGAAGAACGGGAAATACCACGTCCACCTCGGTCAGGCTGCCTGAATCGAGGTGATAAAAACCCAGCCTGTCAGGGTCGGTTGACAGCACTACCCTTTCAACATCACTGCATTTGCCCGATTTCAGATATTCAAAGGCGCCGGGTCCCAGATACCATGCCCCGATTTTGTCTATCGCGACATATACTGGGTCAAACCTGTCTGTATCTATGCTTTCCGCAATAGACTCTGCCGAGACAATAGATACGTCGTGCTCGGTGGATACGCCGCCGAATATGAGTGCAACCCTTTTACTGTTCTTCAATGGTATTCACTCCTTAATCTTTGAATTTGCCTGTATTCAGGGCGGAAGACCTTATGCCCCGTACTTTGTCAGTTTCTCTGCGTGCGCCATTGCAAGCGGCATGATATCGATGTGCCTGATATGGCCGAGGCCGCCTGGCATACAGGCCCTCTCCCCGAAACTCCTGACCGAATCCGCGCATATGTTGCCGGCATAAAGCAGTATGGGGAGATCATGCCAGGAGTGGGACTTCATTGCCGCAGGTGTGGAGTGGTCCCCTGTAATGATGAGTACATCGGGTTTCAAACCCATGATCTGCGGGATGATAGTATCGGTTTCTTCTATGACCTTCACCTTGGCGTCAAAGTTTCCGTCTTCACCCGCGGAATCCGTCTTTTTCACATGGAAAAAGAAGAAGTCGTATTTGTCCCAGTTGGTCTTCATGGTCTCGATCTCTGTAGAGATCGTATCGCCTGCATCGAGCACGTCCATACCCACAAGGCGCGCAATGCCCTTGTACATAGGATATGTTGCTATGGCGCATGCATTAAGCCCGTAAAGCTGTTTATAGGAAGGCAGCCCCGGGTCTTTTGCTATGCCGCGCAGTGTGCAGCCGTTTGCAGGGGTTTCGTCTTTCAGGATGTCAAAGGCCTTTTCCAGCCAGAGATTCAGCAGCCTCGCGCTCTTTTGTGCGCCTTCATTTATAGCCGTTACCTCGAGAGGTTTGAGCCCTGTCTTCTGCGGGTCTGTCTCTGTTAGGCCCGCTTCCAGGCCCTCGCCTTCCAGGATAAGTGCGAAGCGGTAGTCCTTGACCGGTTCGATGATGATTTTGACCCCTTCGATGGTGATGGTCGAGAGTTTCTTTACCAGTTCAGCGCATTTTTCCGTGGGTATACGGCCTGCCCTCCTGTCGGTAATCACACCGCTCGAAAGATCAAGTGAACAGAAATTCCCCCTGGCGGCGAGGCTGTTCGGGCTGAGCGAAAGACCTATGCCGAGTGCTTCCAGGACACCTCTGCCTATCTGGAACTGAAGGGGATCATATCCGAAAAGCCCTAAATGTCCAGGTCCGCTGCCCGGTGTTATGCCCGGAGATACCGGTGCAGATAGCCCCAGGATGGAATCTTGCGAGAGCCTGTCCATGTTTGGGGTATGAGCGGACTCGAGCTCTGTCTTGCCGTTATCGCCTGGAAGGCCGCCGAGACCGTCCATGATGAGCATGACAATCTTTTTATCCGAATAGACATGAAGTTCTTTCATCAGGTCAAGCTGGTTCATGTGTTTATCTCCTTTATTCCTGTACGGAAACAATTTTCGATAAAATACATATAATCTATACCGGGTATACCTATAAAGTTCAAGATGATATCAGCCTATACCCGATTCGAAACATTCCCTTATCTTGCTGTTCATTTCTTCCATACAGTCGGACCTCCTTGCCTGCTTAGCGAGATAATGACCAAAGGCCAGGTTCGAGGCGAGCCATCCGATGCCTTCCTTGAATCTCTTGAGCGCCACATCGGCAGGGAAGTGTTTTTCAAGGAGCATGCCCAGTTCGAGCATGCAGGTGCAAAGGTCAGGGCTCTCAGGGGGTGTGCCGTGGTGAAGGGCTGCCTTTATATCCCGGAATATCCAGGGGGTGATCAGTGCTTGCCTTCCTATCATGACCCCGTCGCACCCTGTCCGGTCAAACATGTCGATCGCATCTTTCGGACACCGTATATCGCCGTTTCCCACAACAGGTATATTTACATGCTGCTTGAGTGATGTAATGTAGTCCCATATTGCCTTCCTGCCGAGCCCGTCGGCAGCAGTCCTTGCATGAAGTACGATAAAATCCGCGCCCGCGTTTTCAAGCATGGAGGCAAATTCTTTAAGGTATGTCCTGTCCGGAGACATGCCTATCCTTATCTTTACGGAAAGCGGCCTTTTTACGACCTTTCTCACTGCAGTCACTATCTTTTCAGCAAGGGTGATCTCCTTCATAAGAGACACCCCCCATCCGTGGCCTACTATCTTTTTCAGGTAGCAGCCCATGTTGATATCGATACCCCGCGGATCATATCCGTCAAGTCTTTGTGCAGCCTCCTGCATCCTGGCCGGATCGTTGCCGACGATCTGAAATACAAGGTCGCGGGCCTGATCCCATTTCAGGTACACGGATGTGCGTGGGTTTTCCGACGGTACAATCCTTGAATTGAGCATCTCGGAATAGAAGATGTCACACCCGGAAAAAGAGCGCACCATCTGCCTATAGGCCACATGGCTAAGATCCACCATGGGCGCCATGAGCAGTGCTTGCTTCGGCAATATCTGCATTCTGGGGGTTATTCTTTGTCTGGACCTTTGAGCACTATCATGGCATCAACCGCGATGGGCTTGTCTTCCAGGATGATAAGAGGGTTGATGTCTATCTCTTCGATCTCGGGAATCTCCATGCCGATATTGCCGAGGTTTACGAGTATGTCGGCCAGGATATCCCTGTTGACAGCGGGCTTGCCCCTGAATTCATCGAGCAGCTTTTTCGCCCTTATCTCATCCATCATCTCCAGGGCATCCCTCTTTTCCAGAGGGGCCACCCTGAATGTGACATCCTTGAGCACCTCGGTGAAGATACCGCCGAGACCGAACATGACGCAGGGACCGAACTGAGGGTCTCTGATCAGTCCTGCTACCAGTTCCCTCTCGCCCTTGACCATCTGCTGGATAAGCATGCCGTCGATTTTATCCTTTCCCCGTTCCTCTATGGCGTTATATGCCCTTTGCAGTGCATCGTCATCGGTTATGCCGAGCTCTATGAGGTTCAGCTCCGTCTTGTGGGTCAGAGAGGCTGCAGAGCCTTTCAGTACAACCGGATAGCCTATCTCATGGGCAAGTCTTTTGGCTTCGTCAAGATCGTGAATAACATATTCTTTTGTTACCGGTATGGAATAGGTATCCAGGACTTTTTTTGAATCATATTCGCTTAGTGTTTTGTCTCCCCTGTTCACGGCATCATCGATGAGCTCCATTTGTCCCCCTTTTGGCAGAATACTCTTTCACGGATGATATTTATCAGATTTGCGGCCTAAAGGAAACGTCAATATAACGGACACAACAACCTTGACGCATCAGAGGTATGCGTATAGAAAACCTGATATGGAATCATGCACGATCAATATTTCAGAGATATTCCATACCTTACAGGGCGAGGGGCCGTGGATAGGCATGCCTTCGGTATTCATACGTCTGGGGGGCTGCATCGCCCCTTACTGTCCCTGGTGTGATACGTCCTTTGCCTGGGAAGACTATACGGAAAGGACCATAATCGAGATCCTCGATGAGGTGAAGAGATATCCGTGCAGAAGGATAGTCATTACCGGGGGAGAACCCTTTCTTCAATGGGAATCCGGCCTGCGAACTCTCCATGACGAGCTTTTTTCTCGAGGCTACGTGATAGGGTACGAGACAAGCGGCAAGACGGGTATACCGAAGATAGAGACTGCCATGATCGTATGCAGCCCGAAGTATATAGACGGGTCATGGAGGATCGACCCCGGATGCTTGGGTAATGCGGATTTTTTCAAATTTTTATTTGTCGATGCCGGCATGTCGGAGGACATATTGGATTTCATTTCGAGAAACAGTATCCCCGGGGAGAAGGTATTTATCATGCCGGAAGGTCCTGTGGGTGCGGTTCAGCTTGAAAGGATGAAATCATGCTTTGAATTCTGCAGGCATAACCAATTCAGGATGACCCCCCGCCTCCACACTTTGATCTTCGACGATACGAGGGGGGTGTGATGAAAGACGCTCTACTCCTGCTCTCAGGTGGCATGGATTCAGGGGTGTTGCTTGCCGTTTCAAGGCCGAACTATCACCACGTGATCTGTATGGGCTTTGACTACGGTTCAAAGCACTCCCAAAGGGAGCTTGCAATGGCTCAAAGGCTTGCCTCTGTTTATGATGCGTCATTTGTCAGGATAAAACTGCCCTTTATCGATGAGCTGTTCTCGTCGAGCCTGCTCCGATCCGGAGACGACATTCCTGACGGGCCTTATACAGACGGTTCTATAGCATCGAGCGTTGTACCGTTCAGAAACGGCATCATGCTCTCGATCGGGGTGGGGTACGCGGAAAATAACGGCATCGATACCGTGTTGATTGCGTCTCACGCGGGTGATCACCCGGTCTACCCGGACTGCTCGGAGGCCTTCACCTCTGCCATGTCCAGGGCTGCCGGTTACGGGACATTCAACCATGTCTCGGTAAGCGCGCCATTTTCATCGATAGACAAAAAGGACATTGCCCAAAAGGGAAGGGCTGCGGGGTTTGATTTCGGCCTTACATGGTCGTGCTACAAGGGGCTCGATATCCATTGCGGGACCTGCGCCACCTGCCTGGAGAGGAAGGCTGCACTGGAATATGACAAGGGCCTGGACCCGACAAGGTATATGAAATGAAAGAGACCCTGCTTGGAAGAAAGGTCGCCTCACTAAAGGGATATGACCCGGATATCCTGTATCCTATAAAGAGGACCGGGCATGAAACACCCATGTACGGTTTTGACATATGGCGTTCATACGATTTTTCCTGGCTAAACAGCAAAGGTAGACCCTGTGTTGCCGTCCTCGAGGTCGTCTACCCCCTTGAGAGTGAAAATATAGTGGAGTCAAAGTCGTTGAAACTCTACCTGAACGGCCTGTCAAATACGAGGTTCGGTTCGGGTCAGGATATCCTTAACGTGATCGAAAAAGACCTCTCCGGCGTACTCGAGGCCCCGTGGGTACGTACAAGGCTCATAGATCAGGAAGGGCAGGGCCACTGCCTGTGGGATTGTCCGGTCCTAGGAGTCTGTATCGATGATCTGGACATCGAGATCAGCCGGTATAAGAGAAATACGGATCTGCTTGCTGCTGAACCTTCTTTGACCAAGGAGGTCGTCTATACAAATCTACTTCGCTCCCTTTGCCCCATTACGAATCAGCCTGACTGGGCAAGCGTGGTCATCGATTACAAGGGCATGAGGTTGGATCATAAATCCCTGCTCGGATACATATGCTCATTCAGGGATGAATCCGGGTTCAGCGAAGAGTGCTGCGAGAGGATCTTCATGGATATCACCGGGAAGTGCTCGCCTGAAAGGCTTTGTGTAGGCTGTTATTATACGAGGAGGGGCGGCATCGATATCAACCCGGTAAGAAGCTCGGAACCGATAACGCCCTCCGAATATACAAAGATCCGGTTTATGCGGCAATAGGGTCGCTTTACTCTATGAAAAATAAGAGGTAAAAGAGTAACTCCTGCCTGTTAAGGCCTCACCGAAATGTTTACATTTCCCGTTACATCAGCATGCAATCCGTATATACCGAAACTGCCGAGACTCGGCCCCACTCCAGGTTCAGGACCCAGCCTGATAGCGTCTATAGTGAATTCGTCGATGTCGATTGTCATGTCGCTTACATTGATATCCAGGCTCGTAAGTTGAGTTCCGAAATCGGTTTGCTGCGTGGAGACGTTAATAGTCATAGGATCGATAAAATCTACGTTGCCCTTCAATGTCATATCACACAGACTTATGTATCCGGGACCGGCTCCAATCTCCGGTATACCGTCAGTATCGCCGTAATATAGTGTGTCGACGGTCATATCAAGATTGAGGTGGTCGATATTGACAGCAATACCAGCCTGTCCTGTGACATCGTTAAGCTCGGATTCCGACATGGCGGTCATCTTAGCCATACCTGTAAGAGGTAGAGTTAGCAGTGCGATTATACAAAAAGCAGCGAATAGGCTTTTTCTTTTCATTTTGAAGCTCCTTTCTGATGAGGTTCTCCAGGCGGCCCGGCTATCCGCAAATTCATGCGGACCCGTGGCTTTCCGTCGCAGGGTTGCCCCTGGTTTGGCGTGAGTTCTTACTTCTGTCGAATCCTTCTCAGGTAACCCGGCTGCCCGCACGCTTACGGGCCCGTAGCTTTCCGTCCCATAGTTGCCTATGGTTTGGCTGAGGAGGTAACCCGGCTGTCCGCATCCTTATGCGGATCCGTGGTTTTCCGTCCCACAGTTGCCTGTGGTTTGGCTTTAGGAAACAACCCGGCTTAAAGTCGGATTGTTAGTCCCGGTAATGCTAATGGATCGGCCAAAACATCTGTTACTCTTTTACCCATGTCTGTTCTCTGGCCTCAAAGAACACACATGGCACTGCGCTGATTGTCAAAGAACACACCATGCACTCCCCGTGCACCTATAATAGACGTATCGATAAGAATCGTGAAAACATTAGGGGTAAAATGCAATTAAAATTGTGTTTGTGTCATTTGTTATGGATAATATGTCGAAAGGATGTCTGCTGTGCGGGTCTCAGCCCGAATCGGTTCTCAGGAAATCAGTCCGGCCTGATATTCATTACCCATATCCAGCCACAACCTGCGGGCCCTTTTATAGCACTCAAGTGCCCTAGGTTCATTGCCTGTCCTTGAATATAGATCACCCCACGAGGCCAGGGCCCAGGCCTTATGAGGCCCCAGCATGCCTTTGCAGGCATGCCTTGTCGTCTTTTTCAGCGCTGTTGATGCCTCCTCATACATGCCCTGCCTGATGGATATTTGCCCGCTGATCCTTAGTGCCCAGATAAGCTGATCAGTGTTGCCGTTTTTCTCATTCCAGTCGATGCCTTCCTTTGCCGTATCCAGTGCCCTGTCGAGTTCCCCTGCCATCATCAGTGCCTCGGCAAGTGCATTGACGGCATAGGGGACCCTGTTTGCGGCCCCGCCTTTGAGCGCGGGCAGTGCATCTTCAAGCAAGGCCACTGCGCTTTCGTGCCTTTGTTCCCCGATCGCTATCCATGCCGTATAAAGCCCTTTCAGGGCATCGGACCCCTCGATGCCGGCGCTGAGCCTTTCGAACATGGTCAGGTCCGTCCTTGCCTTGTCCAGGTCGCCCGTATATCTTGAGTTGAAATAGATGGAACTCTGTATCCTGAGGTAGGAGAGGCCCCCTGCCATAGATCCGAGCCTCATCTCCTGCCTGCGGGCCTCTTCATATATGAGGTGTGCGCGGTGAAAATTGCCTGCTAGATAATGGATATACCCATGCCATATACCTGCCATGAGCTTGAGGTCGAAATACGGATCAACCACATCTATGGTCTCTGTATATGCATTCAGCGCATCCTTTATGCCGCCTTTCCATACAAGGGCGGCAAGCCTGGTTATGCAATTGACTGCGTACAGAAACCTGTCCGAACGCTTGAGCAGCAGAGCCCCCCTGTCAAGGTATTCCAGAGCCATGTTCGGCCTTCCGAGATATGTATAGGTATATGCTGCAACAGTGGACGCGGTAGCCTTCATCAGCGGGTCTTCCCCGCTATGGTTGATTACGTACTCATAAGTACCAAGGGCCTTTCTGAACAGCCCTTTCTGAGAATACAGGTTTATCAGACGCACCTGAGTGAAGAGGACAATCTCCTTAAGGCCCTTTTTCCCATAGTAAGGTACAAGTGATTCCAAGGCATGAACAGCTAGAGAGGGATCGAAGATCCTAGCGCACGACCACATACCCTCCCATACCTTTGCCAGGGTATCTTCCGTATCCGGGAGGTTGCCCATCATGCCGAGGTTTTTCTCTGCGATTGCGTAGTGGTTGGAGGCCTCCGCCAGGGAGCCGAGCCTTTCTGACTTTTCGGCAGCCATTATGGAGTAATGGACCGCATTTTCACGATCCTGCCCCTGATCAAAGTGGTATGCAAGGATGTCGCATATGCTGTTTATCTCGTTGCTGTAAACCCCCTCCATGGTAACCCCGACCCTGCGATGGATCTCCGAGCGTATATCTTTCAGGATGCTTCTGTAGGCCGCTTCCTGTGTAAAGGCATGCCTGTATCCGTATTCCAGGTTCCCTGCATCTGTAATAAGCCCTGATGCCAGGAGGCCGTCTATGCAATGATCCATATTGTCTGCAATAGAACTGATCCTTTCAAGAAGCCCCCTTGAAAAGATCCTGCCGATTACCGATGCCTCCTGCAGTACCTTTCTCGATCGTCTGTCGAGCTGGTCCAGCCTGGCGGATATAATGGCCTGTACCGATGATGGTATCTCGGGAAGGCTTTTTTGGGCTGCCAGGGAATCGAGACCCTGGTCCCTGTTCAAAAGATAACCCAGGACCTCCTCGACGTAAAAGGGGTTGCCTGCGGTTGTATTGTACAGGGCACTTATAACACCTTCTGCTATATCACGATCGCATGTTATCTGCCTGAGCATATCCGTGACATTTTTGCGGGATAGATCGCAAAGACGGATGCAGGTTCCCGGCAGATCCAGGTCCGGATCCTTTCGAGAGCTGAGGATAAAGAGGCAGTTAGGCCGCATGGTTTCATCCAGAAACATATTACGTATAAGATCCAGGCTGGAATGGTCGGCCCAGTGTATATCCTCTATGCAGATGATAGTCGGACCCTTGAGGCAGGCCCCTTTTATCAAGGCTGTGATAGCCTCGTACAGACCGGCTTTGAATTTCTCAGGGGCAGTGTCTTGATCCCGGTCACCTGTTCCGCACAGGGTAAGCAGGTACGGGGCATGACGATCTGAGCCGGTAAGCTCCGCCACCTTGTGCCCGATACTCTCCGGATCAGCACCGTCATCCGAGATATCGAGCATGTCCTTTACTATGAGCGAGACAGGGTAATAAGGAGAGACCTTTGCGTGATCGATGCAAGAGGCATCATAGAATCTGACGGATGTCTCTAGCGCTTGTCTGAACTCATGGATAAGCCGGCTCTTTCCAACACCGGCCTCACCCAGGATATATACACAATCACCGCTGCCCTGAAGGAGCCCCTGAACCTTTTTCAACAGGATGGTCAATTCCTGTTCGCGCCCGACCATCTCGGAAATAACGCCACGTTCGCTGTGGGTTGTCAGAGGCCTTTGACGTCGGGCAATAACCCGGTAGACAGAGATATGATCGTGCAGTCCCCTTACAGGCCTTTTCCCTATGCATTCGAGATGAAAATGTCTTTGAGCCGTAGCTGCCACGGATTCATTGATAAGTATTTCTCCCGGCCTGGCCATGCTGGAAAGCCGCGATGCTATGTTCATGGGCCTTCCGACAGTGTTCATAGAACCTGTGGCCTCACAATACCTTTCAACGAGGACATGGCCGGTATTTATACCTGTGTGCATATGAAGGTCCCTGCCTATACTGGACCGGATACGGCTGCCGAAAACCTCGACGAATCCGTGTATCTCGTCCGCCGCCTTTACAGCCCTTATAGCGTCATCTTCGTGTGCCTTGTTCACGCCGAAGAGTGCAACGACCTCATCTCCTATGAATTTCTCCACGATGCCCCCGTAAGAGCCTATGACCTTTGTTGCCTCTGTGAATATGCGGTCCATAATGCCCTTTAATTCCTCGGGTTCGATCTGCTCTGAAAGGCTCGTATATCCGCTCAGGTCTGAAAAGAAAACCGTTACATACCTGTGTTCCGACTCTTTATCGCCCGTATTAAGCCTGCTGCCGCACTGAGAACAGAAGCTGTCTTTAGGGGTTGTCTCAGAATTGCAGAACGGGCATCTGTAGATCCCATTTCCCATCTAGCCCTCTCAATTAAAAAAAGATAAAGCCTCGCACCTGCAAGTCAAGTTTTTCTGGGACAGAAGGCATATCTTTTTATTGACCAAAAGATCAAAATAGATGATAAGAAATCGAATTAGAACAATTCAAGGGGTGAAATACAATGGTTACAAAGCTCAAAAAGATATGGTTCGACGGCAGGCTCATTGACTGGGATGATGCTAATGTTCACGTGCTTACTCACAGTCTCCATTACGGTGTTGCCGCATTTGAGGGTATAAGGTGTTATAAGTGTGAAGATGGACGCTCGGCAGTGTTCAGGCACAAGGAACATGTCGACAGGCTCTTTGATTCGTCAAAGATCTATCTCATGAATATCCCGTACACACCTGAAGAGATCATAAGCGCAAACAGGGAAACGATCAGTGAAAACAATCTTGAAGAGGCATATATAAGGCCTCTAGTGTTTGTGGGTGACGGTGTTATGGGCGTGCATCCGAAGGACAACCCAATACGTGTATCCATCATCTGCTGGGAATGGGGTGCATATCTGGGAGACGACGGCCTTTCAAAGGGTATCAGGGTCAAGACCTCTTCGTTCAGCAGGCACCATCCGAACATCATGCTGACAAAGGCAAAGGTGAGCGGTAATTATGCAAACTCCATACTGGCGAAGATGGAGGTCACGAAGTTGGGATATGACGAGGCCCTTATGCTGGATTCACAGGGTTATGTCGCCGAGGGTACAGGCGAAAATATCTTCTTCGTAAAGAACTCCATACTCTTTACACCACCGGTTACGAGTGTCCTGCCCGGTATTACCAGGGACACGATCATGACACTGGCCAAGGATATGGGCTATGAGGTTAGAGAACAGGCGTTTGCCAGGGACCAGCTCTATACAGCGGACGAGGTCTTTTTTACGGGTACGGCGGCCGAGGTAACCCCTGTGCGCGAGATCGACGAAAGGATCATCGGCCCGGGAAGGCCGGGCCCGGTTACAAAGGCCCTCCAAGAGGCGTTCTTCGCGGTTGTGAAAGGCAAAAACACGAAATACGCGGACTGGCTGGATTATCTGTAAACCAAAGATTCCCTGCAGATTACTGCAGGGAATCTTCCTATAATCTTTGTTTGCCGAGATGGAAAAGGTGAAGCGGCTCTTGACCTATCCTGCAGGTGTCCTGTTCAGAAAAGGACCCGTATAAAGATAATAAACGAGATCAGTACTACAACCATAGCGGTCTGATGCTCTGTGTTTTCTATGGTCATGGCAAAGCTCCACAGATGTTTGCTGCCGCCCGGATAGGGCGTAAACCTCGGGAAGAAATACTTCACCTCTGATTTATACTTATGAAACTCCTCACCGAACATTTTATCAAGCCTTCCCCATTCGCGTTCCTGCTTGCGGGGGACATATGAGACAAAAAAGATGACGGCGGTAATGATCCATATTACCGGGTTCCTCGCCATAATGCTCATGCCTGTGGCTATGATAAAGGTTCCCAGGTAAAGGGGTGACTGTAGATATCCATAAGGTCCTGATGTGGTAAGCTCCTCGTTTTTTCTCAAATGACCGGTGGCCCAGAAGCGAAGCGCCTCTCCTGCTATGACGACCAAAAAACCGAAAAAGCAGGAAAGCCCGGACGGATTGGCAAACAGTACGAGGAGGGCTATCATTGCATATAGCGGTACTGTTCTACTGGTAATCTTTTCTAGCCTATCTTCCAAAGACATTCAATCCCCTCCAACTATTATTGACGAAAGTTTTGTATATGTTTCTGCCAGATCAGTCAAGCCTAACAAACAGGATTTGTTCATAAGGTTTGATGCCCGGGCGCATAATTGTTGAAAAATAAGGGGCGGGAAGGCCCCCCTGTTGCCGTATCAGCCTCCGAGAAGCGGTTTCTTTTTCATCTTCCTGATCTCCTTTTCATCCGCCCATTCGATCAGACCTGTCTGTATATTGACAAGGTTGAGGGTGAACTTGAAGTAAACATCCTTTACCCTGCCTGCGGACTTCTTTATGGAGGTTATCTCGCCGAAGAGGAAATAGTCGGCCCCGATCTGATGGCCTATAGACTTGGCAGTGGCCGGATCGACTACGCCTGAGTTGGTCTGATACTCCATCTGTTTGATCATCTCGTCATTGACCTCGTTGACCGCTGAAAAACGTACCCTGCCTGATTTCAAGAGGGTGACGCGTATCTTGTCGGTAACGGATTTTGTATCTATGTGCTCATCCGTCTTGTTCTTGACCCTGTGTACATACATGACAGGGCGCTGGCCTGTAGAGAGAATCGGTGTGGACAGAAGGGAATTGACCATCTTTTCCGCTATCAACTGCAGGTCTGTCGAACCGAATTCCTCGGTAACCGTCTCTGTCTGTTCCGGACTGCCGTAACTTACTGTGGATGTCGCGCAGCCGCCGAGGATGAAAATCCCCAGAATACCCGTTAATAATAATGGCATTATCCTTTTCATGTGAAGAGTTCCTCCTTACCTGTTATTAAGATCCTGATTCCGTAATGGGGTGCGATTTTTTTATCTCACACTTGAAACTTACTGCATTCGGCCCGGGTGCGGTTGACCTGTATCCCCTGGCCTCCATACCGCTCAAATGGCCAGGTATCCATGATGTCATGGCCGATATCTCGAACCCGTTTGAATCATACCAGATAAACCTGTACTCGAAGCTCACATCCCGCCTGCTGTTGTTCTGGATTATTACCTGTGCCTCCATGGATGATCCCAGTTCCAGGGGACGTATGCTCACCTCTCCGAACGTGAGTTTTTTTGCAAGGGACTTGTCGTTGATATCGACCTTTTTTGAGCTTAAACCGCCCGGACCTGCCTGCACGTGAAGCACGTTCGGGGCCATAGTGGTGCATGCAGCAAAAAACAGGGCCAACACGGCAATACCTATCTTAAATGTCTTCATATCCTTCCTCCTAATATGCTTTCTGATCTACAAAAAGGCCTGTATTGGTGGCCCGGCAAAGCACGACCACGTGGTTTTTTCCCCTTGGGATCTCGATGGCCTTAACAGTCCCTGCCGGTAATGCCTGTATCGTAACACGCCTCGTATCTCCAGGGACAAACACCCTGGCTACATGTATCTGTTTGGGCAGCATGGACCATGTACGGAGATCGGCCTGCTCTGTAACAGCGGATATGAGTGTCCCGCCGATGGCCCCGGCAGCGCCGTATTCCTTTGACATCCTGTTCGTGGCCTGGGCCTTCAAATACGATCTTGCCACCTGTTTTATGAAAAGTACAGGGAATTCATCGAGCAGGTTTCTCGCTGCGATCGCATCGGTATCCGATACGAGAGATGTCTGTTCGCTCCTGCCGTTATACACGACACGCCCTGATAGTATCGGCGACTGTACGAACCGGTAGACAGGTAGGGATGCGAATACAAAGCCCCCCCTCCTTATGGGTATGGGGAAGCTCACGGCATCCTTGACAGGGGCTGTCCCGAAACCAAAGATCACGAACACATCCACCCCGCCTTTATCTGCTTTGCCCGCCTTGCCGTATGCCCTTTCCCATTTTTCGAGGTCGTCAAAATAGCCCAGTTTCCTGCTGAGCCTGATAAGGTCTTTCTGTATGCTTCTTGAATCGGGTGCTGCAGTGATCGCCTTTTTGAGGTCTATATATGCCTCGTCGGGTTCGTTGTTCAACTCATAGACAACCGATGAGATATAATATGCAAACGCATTCTGGTATACGCTTGTAACAGAGGCCGCCCTTTGTTTGAGGCCTTCAAAGCCCTTTCTGTCCGCCTTTCGAAACGCGTCCTGCCAGCTTACGCCGCGGTTTTCCGACATTGCCTTGTCGAGCTTTCTTTCATGCCTTTCATAGAGTTGTTTCTGTCTGGTATAGGCATTGCGTATCTCTACCCTGGCGCCCTCCAGGTCTCCCATCATGAGGTAGTTTGTCGCATCCAGGCCGTGGATGAGGATCTTTTCGAAATCCTCGCCCTCATAGCTGAGCATCTGCTCGTTAATGATCAATGATCCTGCCTGAGATGCAGTCCTGGATGCCGATATCAGGGCCTTGTCCTCATATTTTCTTATCAAACTCGTAGCGGCTTCAAGCTCTTCGGCGCTCTGTTCATACCTGCCTGCCGCCTGAAGCAGCGCACCTCTTTCCATGCGGATCAGCACCTCGTTTTTGCCTTTTGCAGATTCGGCGGGAAATATCTTGAGCGCATCTTCAAACCTGCCGCCGGCAACCGATATCCTCGCGGGCTCTGTCCTGATCGTATAATTACCCAAAGCTGCGCAACCGGTCAGGATCAGGATGCATGACGCTGTTATAAATCTCTGTATGTGCCTACCCATTATTTTGTTTATTCATCACTTTTTTTCTGTATGACCAGGATATCACCCTTTTTCGGCAAAGCCCCCGACTCTACTATCTCAAGCCTGCTGACCCTGTCCCGGACATCGACCACCCGGGCCGTACAGATCTTTGTCTCGTCAAAGGCGATGACCTCATGGGTATCCGGGTCTTCAATAGGCTCGCCGCGTCTGATTACATTGTATATCTCGTTGACGGCGATTTCGTAATTCTTTCCCCTGTCAGCGGTTATGGTTCTGCCCTTAACAAATATGGCCTTGAGGGGATAGAAGGAATCGACCACCCTTGTCGTGAGATCGAGGGCAAGGGCCTCGCGGAGATCCAGGTAGAAGTCCTTCGGGAGGGTGTTGTCGGACTTTGATGAGACCAGGGTCTTGTTGAGCAGCTCTGCCTTGCCCAGGTGTGCAGAGACTATCCTTCCGGTTGCAGTCTCCAGGAGGCGCAGGTCGAGTTTGAGCGTGCCCTTTTCCATCCGGTAGAAACGTTCGGTATAGGCAACCGGTGTATACTCCACGGATGCATCCGCATATATAAGGGTGCCTATAGCCATATATTCAGCACCCAGCATCTTGCCTTTTTGAACAAGGGAGGTCTTGTCTATGAGGCCGTCTTCACCCATCTTGATCTCGGAGAGGATCTTGTCCGCCTTTGCTCGCTCGATCAAGGTGAACTTGGCGCTCGATGAAAGCTTGCGGATAAAGATGTCGGTCAGCAGGGGCAGATCGATCTCCTTTATCACGTCCTCGTCCACCTGGACCTCTGTCTTGTTGTAATGGCTTACCCCATACGGGGAAGCCGATTGGTACGTCTCATCGGTCACCTTTGACTTATGCTCTACCTTCCAGAGGGTGAAGCGCGGAACAGCAACCGTCGGACCTGCCGCGTACAGGTTTGTAGAGATAGATACAATGCCCGCTAAAAAGAGTATGACTATCCTGTAAAATCCTCTATTCATAACGAGTCCTCCATAAATCCTAGAACGCGATCCCGATACTAGCCATGATGCCGCGCCTCGTATGATATCCGAGCCCCATGTTGAGCCCCTCTATCACATAGCGCATACCCACTATGCCGGATATGTTGTTGTCCACCTCGGTTTCGACCTCGTAAAATTCGCCGCCCGATGTCCCTAGGGTAATCTTGTCCTGGCTTGAATAACCCAGACCGGCAACCCCGAAGAACGACATGGTTATCTCGGCGCCTAGGGCCATATAGATCTCCTGCTCGGTGCCGTCGTTATATTCCTTCAGGAGGTCATAGGTCATGGCGCCTGTTGTAGGCTGCAGCCCTGTAGGGGGGTCTTCATCCGTGTCGCCCACGCTTATACCGACCCCTACACTCAATGCCCCGCCCGTAGGATGCAGGTCGGACAGAAAGATTGCGCCCATCTCGATGCCTATACTGGGTTCGTCTATCTTTCCGCCCATCGCGTAGTTGCCGATCACATACCCGGCCGCGCTGGCTGTAACAGGCAGGATAATTACCGATAATACAATGAATACTATTCGTTTCATCGTTTGCCTCCTTTGCAGAGGTTATCTAATACTAAGAGACATATTACCTAGCAAGGAGAAAAAAAACAAGCCTTGACAGAACAGGTAATTAAGCATATTAGAATATTCTAATATAATAATATGCTAAAGGCAAAGAAACATGGATCTGGAAGGCATGGCAAACATATTGAGGGCGCTCGGGCATCCTACGCGGCTCATGATTATAAGTGAGCTGATAAAGGGGCAGAGGTGCGTCGGGGAGATGGAGTCCATCCTGCATACAAGCCAGGCAAACACGTCGCAACACCTTGCCATACTCAAGACAAGCGGTATTGTAGACTGCCGGCATATAGGAAACACAAGGTGTTATTTTTTAAAAGAACCCGGCAGGCTTGAAGGAATCCTTGAAAGGCTTGAAGGCTATATAACAAAATGAGGTATAACATATGTACGACGTGATCATAATCGGAGGAGGACCGGCAGGGCTTACGGCAGGGCTCTATACCTCGAGGTCGAAGCTGAAATCCCTTCTTATCTCGAGCGCCTTTGTCCCCAGCATGATAACCACCACTGACCTCCTGGAGAATTATCCGGGCTTTCCCGAGGGAATAGGCGGGTTTGAGCTTGTAGAAAGGTTTGCCGACCAGGCAAAGAGGTTCGGCCTAGAGACCATGCATGACGATGTCTCTTCCATGGAAAGGGCCACTGTAGAAGGTGTTGATATATGGCGTGTCACTACGGGTTCCGGTGTGTACGATGCATATGCCCTTATCATATCGAGCGGCACTGACTACGCGCACCTCAATGTCCCTGGAGAGAGCGAATTCACGGGCAGGGGGGTATCTTATTGCGCAACCTGTGACGGGCCGTTTTACAAGGATGCCAGGCTTGTTGTTGTAGGCGGAGGTGATACGGCTGTCCAGGAGGCGATCTATTTGACCAGGTTTGCCAGATCCGTCACCATAATACACCGCCGTGACAGGCTTAGGGCAACGGCCATTCTTGCCGAGAGGGCGGGCGCCAATGAAAAGATAGGGTTTGAATGGAACGCGGTTGTCCGTGAGATATCGGGTGACGATGCGGTAAAGGCCGTGACAATAACAAACGTGAACAACCCCGAGGATGAAAAGACCATACCCGCAGACGGGGTCTTCATATTCACCGGCAACATACCAAAGACCGATATTTTTAAGGGTATACTGGATCTTGATGAAAAAGGCTTTATTATAGCTAAGATGGACATGTCGACATCAGTCGATGGCGTCTTTGCCTGCGGGGATTGCATACAAAAGTCCTTGAGACAGGTAGTGACCGCATGCGGAGACGGGGCAAACGCCGCAAATTCGGCCGAAGGATATATCAACACTATCAAAGGAAGAACCTATACTGACTGGGAAAACCGGTCATAATAAAAAAAATAAGGAGGAAATAATGTCGGAAACTATATTGATCGACAATCCCGACCGTCCTGTAGAACTTACCGATGCATTAATGGACCAGGCCATGGCGAAATATCCATTCCTGGTAGTCGACTGCTGGGCACCGTGGTGCGCGCCGTGCAAGATGCTGGGTCCTATAATAGAAAACCTTGCGAAGAAGAATCAAGGGTCTATCGTATTTGCCAAGATGGATGTCGACGGCAATCCGCAGACAGCATCGAGGTTCGGCATACGTTCAATCCCGAATCTTCTGGTATTCAAAGACGGCAAAAAGGTTGGTGATATCGTCGGCGCCATGCCCGAGGATATCCTTTTTCAGCGTATCAATACCTTTCGTTAAAGATATGAAATTTTATAGACTTTGATATTAATTTTCTGCAGGAGCGGCTATAGAAGCATCCAGTATGTAATACATATTGGAACCCCCTATCGCATCTATCGCCGTTCCCGCAGGTTTTCCTTATAACACTAACAACCCATTTCTTAAAAATCTTTTCTGCTGTCTAAGAGTATAGTCACTGGTCCGTGATTTATGATCTCCACATCCATCATGGTCTGGAACCTGCCGGTTGCTACATTGCCATTGTGGATCTCACTGACAGCACCTGTCAGCTCGTCAAAGACTGCCTTTGCCTCGGAAGGTTCTTGAGCCCTTATGTAAGAAGGCCGTCTCCCCTTTCTGGCATCACCCATGAGGGTGAATTGGGATATGAGCATGATCTCCGCGCCTGCATCTTGGGCGTTCAGGTTCATCACCCCGTTTTCGTCATCGAATATCCTGATAGAGCAGACCTTTCCGGCCATGTAGACGATGTCTTTCGGTCCGTCGGACTTTTCGACACCGACAAGGCAGCACAGGCCGTAACCTATCCGTGAATACACTTTCTCGTCTATCGTGACGCATGCCCTCTTTACCCTCTGAACTACCGCGCGCATAATGTTTACCTAGCGTATTATCGTCATGTTCATGATCAGGCCCTGCCTGTAGATGCTGATGCCCATCTTGTGACCGCCCAGTTTGCCGAGGATCTGTTTGAAAGACGCAAGGTCTTTGGTCTCACGGGAGTTTATGGCCACTATGACATCGCCGGGCCTGATCCCGGTCTTTGCCGCAGGCGTATTGTGCATGACATCTACAACGAGCACTCCTTTTACGTCTCTATCTATCTGCATGGTGTTCCTGCTCAGGGTGGTGATATCGATCACTGTTGCACCGCCTAGGAACCTGTTGTCCTGTATGGCAAACCTCTGCTGAGGCACACTAGGCCCGGACAGGTCCCCTATGGTCACACCGAGCATCCTTCCCTTGCCGCCCCTGATGATCTTTATGTCGGCCTTTGTGCCGGGCATGATCTCGGAGACGAGAAACCTCAGTGAAGAGGTGCTTCCGACCCTGCTGCCGTTTATCTCTACTATGATATCACCGGCCTTCATCCCGGCTTTCTGGGCCGGGGAATCCTTGGTAACCTCTGCGACAAGGACACCCTTTCTGGTCGTTATGTCCATGGCCTGCGCCATATCCGCTGTTATATCCTGCACCGATACCCCGAGCCAGCCCCGGACCACCTTTCCGTAGGCCACCAGGCTCTTTTGGATATTCATGACCAGGTTGATCGGTATGGCAAAGCCTATGCCCACGCTGCCGCCTGTCCTTGAGAGTATAGCCGTGTTTATGCCGATGAGTTCGCCCTTCATGTTGACGAGCGCACCGCCGGAATTCCCCGGGTTGATCGCAGCGTCTGTCTGGATGAAGTTTTCATAATCGGTTATCCCCAGCCCTGACCTGCCGAGCGCGCTGATAATGCCCATGGTTACTGTCTGTTCAAGGCCGAAAGGGTTGCCCACCGCCAGGACAAATGAGCCTATCCTCAGTTTCGAAGAATCGCCTATGGCAATAGCCGGGAGTTCTGGCCCGTCTATCTTGATGATGGCCACATCGCTCTTCGGGTCTGTCCCTATAATGCGGGCAGGAAACACCCTCTCGTCGGAGAGCCTGACCTCGACCCTGTCAGCGCCGCCCACCACATGGTTGTTGGTGACGATATAACCGTCAGCGGTCAATATGACACCCGATCCAAGCGCCCTCTGCATGCGTTCCTGCACGGGCATGTCTCCCCCGAAAAACTCCCTGAAAAACGGGTCGGAAAAAAACGGCGAGTGCTGAATCACGACAGTCTTTACAGATGCGATATTAACAACAGAAGGCAGCACCTTTTCGGCAACATCGGCGACCCAGTCGCCCTGCGGTGTCTGCGCAGACAGGTTGATTGTTGAAAAAAGGAATATAAAAGCAGCAGTCGCTGCAAAGAGCATACGTCTACCCATACAATACCCTCCTTTAATGAGGGTTGGAAAATAGCATATAAGCTGATCATCATCAACCTTAATGCCCGCAGCTGGCTACTTTGCACCTTTGTACAGGGGAAAGAGATATTCACCGCGGAGGCGCAGAGTACGCAGAGAAAGGGAGGGACCCATGTAATGGGAGCCTGAGCGCAGTGAAGAAAGGCCTATGGGCAGTAAAAATATGAGCCGGAATAGGTCTAAGACGCTTATAAAGAAATCGTGTAATCCGAGCTGAAAAACATTTCTTCTGTACAATCATGCAACCATCTGTTAAAATTGCATATAATACAACATTTGTGACGCACCTTTGAATGAACGTATTTGATTAATTATGTTTAATTATACAATAAAATATAATGCAGCATTTCACCCATCCTGCACAGAGTGCGCGCGGAATCAGGGGCAGAAAGAAATAGCTCATAGCTCAATGATTAAAGTTGAATAGTTCAAAGAGAAAAATATTGTTTTATACGGGTTTTCATAACACCTAACACTTTAAAAACAATACCTCAATCATCAAACGGGCTCTTAACAGCGAACGCGCCCTTTTTCATAACATGGGTATAGATCATGGTGGTGTTGAGGTTTGTATGGCCGAGAAGTTCCTGTACAGTACGGATATCATATCCCTTTTTCAGTAAATGTGTTGCAAAGCTGTGACGAAATGTGTGGCATCCTATATTTTTACGCAGATTTGCTTCTTTGACCGAGGCTTTAACTTTTTTTCTAGTGCGAAAGGAAGGTATACATATCCATACCCTTGTGAGATATCTTTTTGATGGAGGGATTCCATGAACTTCAACTGCGCCTGCAGTGATGATTTCAACCTCTCGGGCATAATCGTCACCCGGTCTTTCATGCCCTTGCCGCTTCGTACGATGATCTGTAGCATATCAAAATCAATATCATGTACTCGTAATCGTATGCACTCCATCAGCCTGAGCCCGCTTCCATACAGTACTCCGGCCATTGTTCGATATATGCCTTTCATGGAATGCAGGACCATGAAGGCCTCCTCGTGTGTTAATACAGTAGGCACTCTTTCAGGTTTCTTTGCACGACTAGCGTTTATAGAATCCTCAAGTTTAACGCCCAACACCTCATGGTATAGGAATAATATTGCGTTGAAGGCCTGGTTCTGTGTCGAAGATGCGACATTACGATCTTTTGCCAGGCAAGTTCAGCAATGTCCGGTTAAGTTTTTGCAAAAGGTTGTAGTCGGTTAAAGTAATCGTCAAGGGCATTTTGGTATAGATTCAAAGAATTATCACCAGAGAGCATAATGCTTTCATTTTTGATTTTTATTCTGAGATCACGAACTCTTTGGATGGAGACCTTTTCATTGTGATAATCATTGCAGTAAATGGCAAAGAGTAGATAGGTTATCAGTCCGGCAAGGATTTGCACCATAAGCCCGTACTCACTTCTGGCTATAAGGTGATAGACCCTAAGATGTTTTTTCCACCATCCAAAGAATATCTCTATGCCGTCTGTAAGATATATCTTCCTTGGGATACAATGATTCAGATCAAAACCCATGTATGCTTTGGCCTTATTCGCCCCTTTCCTGTAGTCAGCCCAGTGCATGGAGAGAACTGCATCGATCAAAGAATCGTCAATGGATACAAGATCACCGAGATCCCCATGCTCCTTTGGCAAAACTTTCGATGCTTGGGCATAAAGCTCGTTAAAAACAAACAGCAACTGCTCCAGTCCACGGGTGTTGAGTGCTTCAAAAAAGGCCGACTTCTTTATCCCTTTTCCAGGCGCTATCTCTTTTTTCGCAAAGACATCCTTTTCAAGAACATCAATAAGGTGACGACCGGAGTCGTGCTCCTCAAGATGAAAAAGTATGAGAGCTTTGAGCTGATCTTCAAATGTCATCTGCAATGGTCTGTTTCCTTTTGCTTCTAATGGAGACATCTTTTTTAATATGCTGAAAAAGGGTTTCAATAAAGATAAAAGAGAAGGGATTCTAATGGCGCTATCGTTTGGATTGAATGTTTTGGTCATCTTCACAACTCCTTGCATTAATTATGCTTTTTGCGAAGAGTCTTTTCGGGAGCTTTTTTGATTTGTCAAGTATAAAATTACCTAATCCCCTATTTTCCCTACACTTTATTTTTTATTCTATATGCAATTTCTTAACCGGACATTGCTGACTCGAAGACACATTAAAATCAAAGCGGATGCAAACCCCTACATGCCTGAATATGCCGGATACTACTGGCGTCGGCGAAACATTAAGGGTAGCAAGTTGTTGCCGGCCATGTCCGCCCGGGAATACCGGGCCATGGCTGCAGCAGCTTGAGAAGTAAACAGCCGGGCCGCCCCATAAGGGTTGCCTTTTGAGATGCTTGAGTCGTGTGACGGGAAACTGTCATGCACGGTTCTTAGGGGGGAATGGGACTGAGAGGTCCCTGACCTACCCGATTCTATCTAGAAAACATTGCTTGGGCAGCTTATATTTATGTAGTATATCTGTATTGGGAGAAAACGTATGTTTAATAAAAATACAGCAAAACAAGTGATAGATTCTTTGCCAAACGATGTGACGATGGATGATATCATTCATGCCCTTTATGTGAATGTAAAATTTTCTCACGGTGAAAAAGAGATTAGGGATGGCAAAGGAATATCACAAAAAGATGCAAAGAAAAAATTAGAAAAATGGCTGAAGTGATTTGGGCACCTTCTGCCCTGAGTGATATTGAATCTATTGCTGAATACATAGCAAAAGATTCTGTTGAGATGGTCTCTCTTTTCGTCAGCAGGTTGTTTGACGCAACAGACCGGTTACAAGAGTTCCCCTTCTCCGATCGAATAATTCCTGAAATCAATAACCCCGATTGCCGCGAAGTTGTATATGGTGCTTATCGTATTATGTATCGGGTAGAAAAAAACGAAGTCTGGATCACCGGTGTTATTCACGGTGCCCGTGATTGGAAACCAAATTGATCACCGAACCTTAGTTTTGCTATCGATAGCAGCGAATATGTCCATCTGATGAGAGGCGAGACGAATACAGGTCTACGTGAAACTGACCATCAATCTCATAGTTGCGAGTATTATACGGAAGTGATATGGACGGACCAGGCGGTTTCGATTAGCAGCAAGACCTTTGGATCGTGGCGGAGGATATCTACGTGTCTCTTCATTGTGAATAATTCTTTAACGAGGTTGGTGCGTCATCGGCTGCCGTACACTGTATCGATGATGCCGACAAGTTGATAGAAGAGATCCTGGTACATCTCCCACGGCCGGTGAGTATTGGCATAAGACAGCGTCGATTTCTTCGGAGCCCCCTTTATTCCCAGATGTTTCATCTTCCCGACACAACAGGCCAAACCTCCGCAAATCTCGCGTATACTCTTTGCCTGGGCAAACTGACAGAATAACATGGCTACAAACTGGTCCCAACAACTATATCCTTTCGTATGTTTTTCAGCCTTATGTCTGATAACCAATCTCTGAAATTGGGCACGATCAATCAAAGATAAAAGTTGACTGAATAGACTAGATGTACTTACCATGAACATATCCTCCCTTTGGGCTTGTTTTTTCGCACAAAACAAATTTACCCGCTGGGAGGATATTTCTCAATCCGTTTTATGAATCGCTATTTTGGACAAGAGTGAATACTTGTAGGAAATTCTACGATCACCTCGTGGAGAATGTATTAATTAAATTGGTTTAATAACCTACGGCTGTACATGGGACGTAAGGTTGTCGTGGATAAAAAAAGAGAGAACTGTGATGCCAGAAGTAATAGAAAGCGATCTATTAGATCAAGAGGTAGAGGTAATAGTAAACAGTTGGAATCGAAATATCATTCCCTGGTGGTTGCTTCTACCTCAAGGCGTTTCAGGTGATATCAAACGCAAAGGTGGCGTAGAACCATTTAAGGAATTGGTAAGGTTTAGTTCTATTCCTCTTGAAGGAGCGAGGTTAACATCTGCCGGAACTCTGTTATTCAAGGGGATTATCCATGTATCAGGCATTAATATGCTTTGGTTCGCTACAAAAAGATCAGTGTCTAAGTCATTTGAGAATGCGATGAGAATTGTAAATGCTTCATCTGGAATATAATGGGCGGTCCACATTGATTACTTGTAGGGTAGGTATATTGACTATGAATAGGTAAGACCTTATCAATTATGTATAGAAAACAAAACTGATCAGCATGACTACATGAGCAGTCACTATATTACATGAGATAACATTTATGATCTGTTGATTTTTATTGGGAACCATTGTTGATCCCGGAGATAACGGAGATGAAATTTAAGGAATACTCTCTCGATGCGGCATGCATGATAAAAATATCAGATTGTGCGTGGTCGAACATGATGTATGAAGGTGTTCTCGATGGTCGTTAATAAAAAAGGCAGAGTTTTATCCGAGGATCTTTTTTACAAGGTTTTTAACCTTTCACCCTTGGCTGTTGCAATAACAACAATAAAAGGCAGCATGATCTTGCAATCCAATGAAGCATTCACTGAATTGACAGGGTATCGGCGCGATCATGTCATCGGAAAGTCTGTTGTAGACCTGGGTATATGGGTGAGTCTGGATGATCGTAAAAATATCATTAATAAACTTAGGGAACAAGGTTATGTGCATAATGTGGAGATAAAGATCAGAGATGCATCGGGTAGTATTCACGACTGTCTGTTTTTTTGTGAAATAGTCACCTTTGAGAATGAACCGCATATACTCTCCATGGCCATGGATATTACCGAACGCAAAAACGTTGAATATTCCCTACGCAAGGCAGAAAACATGTATCATGCCATGTTTGATAATATATTAAATGGTGTTGCCGTATACGAGGCAGTATCGGGCGGTGATGACTTCGTCTTTGTGGATTTCAACACTACTGCTGAAGAGATCGATAATATCTCAAAGGCGGATGTTATCGGGAAAACACTTCTTGAAGTATTTCCGTCAAGCATGGAGTACGGTCTGCTTGATGCGCTTAAAGAGGTCTGGAAGACGGGGAAGCCCGTACATTTTCCCATCTCCCTCTACAAAGACAACAGGATTCATGGATGGCGGGAAAATTTTATCTACAAGCTTCCATCAGGAGAAGTAGTTGCTGTCTACAGTGACAGGACTGCACAGAAAAAGGCAGAAGAGGGACTTCAGGAAAGTCAGCGGATACTCAAGACTCTGTTGGGGAATCTTCCCGGAATGGCCTATCGATGCAAAAACATTCCTGACTGGTCCATGGAGATTGTCAGCCAGGGCAGTGTGGAACTCACCGGGTACAGTACAGCAGAGCTCATTTCAAACCGGGATATTTCCTATGGGCAACTCATTCATCCGGACGATCGTAACATGGTGTGGGAGACTATTCAGGCTGCAATAAAGGAGAAAGAACACTTCCAGATAGTCTATCGGATAAAGACGGCTCAGGGAGATCAAAAGTGGGTTTGGGAGCAGGGTGTGGGTGTTTTTTCGTCCCGGGGTGATCTTGTTGCCCTGGAAGGTTTCATTGCGGATATCACCAAACAGAAGCAAATCCAGGATGCCTTGCGTAGAAGCGAGGAAAAGTTTTCTAAGGCATTTCATTCGAGTCCGGACTGGATAACCATAACGACCCTTAAGGATGGATTTTATGTGGATGTTAATGAGGCCTTTCTTCGTGATACCGGGTATGGACTTGATGAGGTCATAGGCCGTACCTCGATCGAGCTGGATATCTGGAAGGATCCCGAAGACCGTGCACGAATTGTTCGTAAGATGACCGAAAAGTCAAGAACGCGCAACGAGGAGATACAATTTAAAACAAAAGACGGCAGGGTGCGTGATCTGCTTTGGTCGGCGGAAATCATTCAATTCGGCGGAGAGGAATGTATCCTATCGGTCTGTCGAGACATTACAAGACATAAACGCATGGAATCGGAACTCAGACAATCACAAAAGATGGAGGCTGTTGGGCAACTGGCCGGCGGTATAGCGCATGATTTCAACAATATTCTTGCTGCAATCAGCGGCTACAGCGAGCTGGTACTTGATAACATCAATAAGGGAAAACCCGTAAAGGGGTATTTGGAGAGGATCATTGAGGTGGAAAATACGGCATCATTGCTCATCCGTAAGCTCATGATATTCAGCCGGAAACAAATTTTTGAGCCGCAGGTGATTGATCTGTATCAGGTTGTCACCAACATCAGAGACCTGCTTGATCCTTTGCTGGGAAGCAAGATTGAACTCGAAATTGACCTTGATGACGATAGATGTCTTCTCTTTGCCGACCAGTCTCAACTAGAGCAGATCATTATGAATCTTGCCATTAACGCCCGCGATGCTATGCCTCAAGGGGGAAAATTTCGGATTGAAACTAAAAACCTTCATCTGAGCCAGGTTTTTACCCGCAAGCATTCAGGGCTGAAACCCGGTGAGTACATAAGGCTCAAATTCAGTGATAGGGGAGAAGGAATGGATAAAAAGACGCTCTCGCGCATATTTGAACCGTTTTTCACTACGAAAGAGGAAGGTAAGGGCACTGGACTGGGCCTGTCAACGGTTTACGGTACAGTAAAACAGGTCGGTGGTGACATATGGGTCCATTCCTCACCGGGAAAGGGTACGACCTTTACTATATTCCTTCCCCGTTATGTTGAGAAACAAGAAAAAAAAACAAAAAGAAAAATCGCGAATACCTCAAGAAAGGCTCGCGAAAGGATGCATTAGGGCAGATAGGGGATCAGGTTAAAAATCCCTCGAAGAGATTTCAGGAAAAAATCGCCAATGGGACGATTCAAACGATTATCGACACATGGCATGAATAATAGAAGCGGGAACAGATTCAGTCTATGCACCTTTGACCACTGCGGTCTTCTAAGTTTTTCTATCTAACCCAAGTTTGTCAAATTTTTCAAAGAGGCACAGGCAGTAAGGGGCTATGCCGGTAGTTATGGTCACTACTTATTTGACCGAGGTTATTTTTCTCGGCAATGGTAACTCGTTTAGCCCTAAGCGTTTATAGATCTGCCTGT
>Ga0272441_10000966_pt1 | contig 62189 bp, 3 predicted proteins | sample SSMProp6N_FD_193582 | JGI IMG/M metagenome (GOLD analysis project Ga0272441, IMG submission 193582) | Marine sediment archaeal communities from Little Sippewissett salt marsh, Falmouth, MA, United States - SSM-Prop-6N | ecosystem: Environmental > Aquatic > Marine > Wetlands > Sediment ... | reverse complement strand
ATTATGCATACTCAAGATGAGATCAAATTTGTAACATTTATTATGGCCGTGTTGAGGCACATTACTTTTTATAAACATTTTTCAATGGAAGAATGCGCCCAGTTCCTGAGCAATGTCTTTTTCGTCTTTATGGAAAAAAGAGAGAGTGAAGCCGGCGATGCCAGGGGTTTATGGACTCATATTGCCATCAGCTGGGGTTTGCTTATAGCTGATCTTTCCTACGGGGATGAGCAGGAAATTATGCCGTGGCCTGTTTTCAGCCGTAATTTGTATAAAGGATTTCTTTTAGGTATTTCACCGCATATCAGGATCGTTACCTCGCTTGAAGAGGAAAGGCCGACAGAGTTGGAGAAGGCTGTCTATATTTATATTGAAGAAGAGGATATCGGGGATTTTGTCAGCATATTTAAGAGAATGGAAGCCCGCAAGGAAAAAATTCCGGTTGTGCATAAACGGGTTACGGAATTTTTCCAGAAGTATCCTTTAGAGATATTGGCGCATGAGGTCAGGCCCTACGGTATGGAAAGCGATGAGGTGGAAGAAGTCGTGACCGACTGCGCGTGGATGTATGACCAAACGCATGAAAGTGAGGCTCAATTCAGTACGTATGCCCGAAGCGCCATATTTAACAGGGCCAGAAGGATTTCCATTCTAAGAAAAAGGCAGGCCGCCGGATTCCCTGTAAATGAAGACGACGAGATGTTTGAACCCGAAGATGAAGAGGCAATTACTCCCTTGGATTTGGTCGCCGAGAGTGAAGAAACAGATACTTTCCTGAGGCTGTTAAGGGTTTGCCTGGATTGTATGGATAAATTGCACCGGACTGTTTATGAATTATTCAACAAGATTGATTCTATGCCGGGTTCTCTATATTACGGTGTTCAGGTAAAGAGAGAGCTTATTGCCGAGATTCTTGATAAAAGAGGCCTTTGGAAACCCGCCCCGAGCCTGCAGACGGTACAAACAATCCTGAATGAGGCTCGTGCAAGGGTCCAGAGTTTTATGGACAGCGCCAGGCAGATGCATTGGCAGGAATGGGGCCGTTATTTCAGAAATCCGGACGCATTTAAAGAAAGGCCGAGTCCGATATCAGCCCAGATCACAACCAAAGGTCTTTTTGTTACCGAAGGGGTTGTTTTGGAAGGCTATGAATTGGATGTTGGTAACTTTGCATTGGTGACACCGCTGGCCGGTGAAGATAATATCGGCCATGAAAAGGTCGCGGTATTTGTTCTTGAGGTTAAATATCAGGAAGATATCAGGGGCTATTCCGTCTTGACCTTTGATGAAGACTCCAAGCTTATTGAGCAGGTCCGGGCTGATCTGGAAGTGGAAGCCCTGGATTTGCTTAGTAGAAAGTTGTCTCGAGCTTTTAAGAACGACATTGATCCTGATGACAGCATTTTGGGGAAGAAGGTTGATGGTGAGCCGAAAGAGGATGCAGAGAATCAAGATCAAGACGGCGGTAAACTTTGCCTGCCCTCGACCACCCGTACCGGACGCAGGTTCTTCGAGCGGCTGGGGATCCGAAATGTGTCCAACCGCGCGATTGAGCTGTGGTTCGCGCCGTGGTGGGAATTCCCAGCCAGCATGCAGAGCGGCTTTTTGGAAATGCATGGGCCCATGACGGATTATGAACGTTCCAAGCGCAAAGAGGGTATCTTTAGAATCCGCATGGCGTTCTGGATAGGAGTTTATTTAGCTCTCATCTTGTCGAATTTCCCGCCTATAGGATTTTCCTTACGGCTTATTGTTTATTGTTTGTTGATGGTCCTTATTCCTGTTCTGTTCAATGTCCTGGTGCACTTTTTTTATAATTTGACTCATCCTAGAGCGCCGCTGACGGTAAGCAAAGAAAAAGAAGCTACTGTTCCACGGATATTACTCGTCTATCTGGACAAGGGTGAGCCGCCTTGTTTCCCGCTAGGTGTTCATACACTGAGAAATTATATGAATATGAACTATGCCGGCAGATGTTTGTGCGAAGTCAAAGATACGCAGTTAGAGGATATGGACGATGTTATTGATTTTGCCGCGGAATGGAAACCCGACATCATGGGAGTATCTGTCCCGTCTCATCAGGAAGGCATGCTGGATGACTTTTATTCGCGTTTCGAGGCAAAAAAACATAATGAGCCTATTTGGGCAGTTGGCAAAGATGTGGCAAGCTTCATGCCCGAAGAGATTCTTGAAAGACATCCTGATTTTGTGGCTATTCGCGGGGAAGGGGAGCTGTCTTTGGGAGGATTGCTGGAATATGTTGAAGGAGAAAGAACGAGCTTTGATGAGATCCCAAACCTTATTTATAGACATCAAGGGGCTCCCAAGCCAACTGAACGTAAAGTATTGCGCGATCTATCACTGATCGGGACGCTTGACCATGAAACAGTAAAGCCTTATGCCTTGCGCGGAGCCAATTTCTGGCTGGAGGTGTCGCGCGGATGTCCTAACAATTGTGCTTTCTGTGCGGCCAAGATGTATCACGGAAGGCGCGGGTGGAGGCCGAGGCCGGTTGAAAATATTGTTCATGAAATGAAGATCTTATCCGATTTTAATGTCGAAGGAGTTATTTTTGTCGGGGAAGAATTCTTCGGGGCAAGCCGCAAAGGATTTGAAAGGGCTCGGGAATTTGCCCAAGAATTTATAAGGAATGATATACATGTTCCATTTGGATTGGATGTGCGAGGAGACACGATCTATGATCGCCATGATTCACAGGACCAAAGGCAATATAAGATCGATACGCTGGATTTGATGGTTCAAGCCGGATTAAGCAGCATTTATGTCGGGCTTGAGACAGGCTCTGTTTCACAAATGGAGAGGTTTGATAAAGATGAAGAGCTGGAGGATATTGTTGGGGCATTTGACATATGGAAGTACTTTATAAGAAAGTACAATTTGACGATGGCTATCGGCCTGGTCATGTTTGAGCCGTTGGTCACAAAAGCAGAGATCTTGGAGACAACAACATTTATTCAGGATAATGAATTGGCGGAATATTTAAGCATACCTCTAAATATTATGCGAGTGTATCGAACGGTCCCTTATCATGAAACTGTAAGGGGGTATGAAAAAGAACATGGCAAGAAATTGTTAAGCGATGAAATCAATCCTGAAACGCAGGCCTTTGATATTGTTAATTTTTCTAATGAAGAGGTGGAGGTCATCATTGAGACAGCCAATACTTATAAAGAGAATGACGCCGGCATGTATTATGTGCTTAAGGTTTTTGAGCGAACCCATCCCGGAAGCCCGGTTGATCATCACCGCCGCATATCATCAGCATTAAGGGAAATAAGAAGGTCTAAGATCGCACTGGTTCATTCATTAGCCCAGCTTTCCAATGAGGAACTCTTGCAAACGAACAGTCCTGCAGAGCTCTTAGAAGAGTTCATGAGAAGGCGTCATTCACTTGTTGTGAATTTAAAGGCATACCTTGAAGAGAATCAGCTTCAAGACGATATCGCTTATGCGCATATTTATAAGACAACCGTTGAGTATTGCCAGGCTTATAAGCTTACAGAGCCGCTGACAAAGAATAAAAGCTCAGAAAAGTATCTAGTAAACGATAAGACAGTTATTGATAGTGAAACGTTAGTGATGCATCCTCTGATAGATGGTGGTGAAGCAGAACGAGTTAAGCTAATTAGATCTATTGATGAAGAGATTGAAAAACTTATAAGGGATAAAGAACGTCGTAAACAAAATAGCTTTTGGGACTATAGGGCATTCAGTAATAGGAAAGTCTATGATCTCTCAAGGTATGGGGTCAAACATCAAAGAATAGAAGTTCTTTATTTTGCTAATTCAATCGGAGGACAGTGGCTTTGGATATATTTGCCTGATCAAAGTCTTTATATATATGCGCATGGTTTAGAGGAAGTGTGGAGAAGATTAAGTGAAAAGTTTGACCTCTTAAGAGGCAATGAAGTTGAATATCAGGCAGAGATTGACCGCGTAGGCATGTCGGATCCGATGAAAAAAGAGGCATGGGAGACCTGGAGAAATCCTGAAAGTTGGTATCATGATGAGTATATGGAATATCAAAATAGAATTCATCCTATGGTGGCGAATGTTCTTGAAGTGATCGTGAGGAAGCTGGCTGCCCAAAAACAAAGTATTCAAATCCTGGATCTTTTCGGTGGGGATGGGTCATTGATACTTCGTCTTAACCAAAGATTCGCCAATGAATTCCCTGATCATAATATAAGTTTTGACTTATTGGACTTTAGTGAAGATTCGATCAACCATGCAAAGAAGATCACCAGGGGTCAGAGAAATATTACTATCCGCAAGCCAGTTGATATTTTAAAAATTAGAAATATTTCCAGGCATGTTAGGAAAAAGTTATCTATTGTAACAGCCCTTGGAGGTCTTAATGATCAGGTTAATGGAGATATGACAACAGAAGTTGCCCGTAAGGTAGTTAAGCGAGTTTATGCAGCATTAGAGGATGGAGGATATTTTATAGCAACAGGTTATTCTCTCGGAATTCTAGATGCAAAAGATTATGAGCGGATAGGATTCGAAGTATTTAATAAGGCTGTTCCAAATGAGACTAGGGATTTTTATATATTAAGAAAACCGGAAAATGGGCAGGAGAGATCGCTTTGCCTGCCGTCGACCACCCGGGCCGGCCTCAGGTTCTTCGAGCGGCTGGGGATCCGAAATGTGTCCAACCGCGCGATCGAGTTGTGGTTTGCCCCGTGGTGGGAATTCCCAGCCAGCATGCAGGGCGGCTTTTTGGCAATGCACGGGCCGATGACGGATTACCAGCGTTCCGCGCGATGGTGGGGGATCTTCGGCATCCGCGCGGCATTTTTCATAGGCATTCTTGTCGCGTTAGGGTTTGTCAACCTTATTCCCTCTCCGTATAGTTTCTTGATTGTCCTTGTCCCGTTCCTCTTCAATGTCCTGGCACACTTCTTCTACAACCTCACGCATCCAGATGCCCCTCTGGCCCGCCGGAAGGCCCTAAAACCTTTGACGTTGAAGGATCTGGATCTGCAGGTTCTGCATGAGGGAATAAAAGAGTATTTAAGGATAAAAGGTGTCCTAGAGCGGCGGGGCCGAGGATGCACCTTAAAAGATATCCTGGAATATCAACAGGAAAAAGGGAAGAGGAAAAACGATTGGATCGTGCGTTCTGTTGTTCTTTTGGTGGATGTCGTCGAGGAATTTTCATTATTTGAAGTCTACCAAAAAGGCCGGTATCTTCCGTTGAGTAAAGAATTAAGTAGGTATGGGCTGGATTGGCTTATACGATGGGCGCGGCAATTCAATGGGAAGGATCTAAGCGGCAAACTGGGACGGGAATATTACAGGGGTATTGAAAGACTGATAAGGAAATATCGCCCTTATTACATAGGCGACGCTGATCTAAAGAGCCCTGTTGAAGAAGTCGGTCCGCCCATCGGCTTGACGCTTCCTGAACTTTCCAACAAAGAAAAACTACGCGCGAGGCAAGAGCTGGGCATGCTGGAGTCAAGATATCAGCGCTCGGCGCTTCAGGTCCTGCCGCTGTTAAGGAAACAGGAAAATGTTGCTGCTGTTATCGCGGCGCTTAAGGAGATCCGTGCCAAGGAAACGGTCCTAACCAACCCGGATAAGGAACTTGTTTTTGAGGCCTTGGTATGGGCTGTCGAGAAAAAACAAGGGGGGCCTGCGGCCGATGTTTTGAGTCAAGTATCAGAAGAATATCAAACGCAAACCAAGAATGCTTTGAGAGTGTTGGTCACCAGGCCTGAAGATTACAATTGGGTCAAGGCCGCCCGTCAGGGAGATATCCCCAACCTGACCGGCCGCGTGATCGATATAAAGACCCAGGGGACGTATCCTTTTGACCCGTATCCCAATTTCCATTACACATGGGCATTGACCGATAAGGAAAATGAGGGATGGGAAAGAGCGGTTGTGATCGACAGCGGGGTTCGGCAGGGTGTCTATCAATTTGTTGTCAGATTTGAAAAGGGAGGCGAGCGTACATATAAAACATTCCAGGTCGGTCGAGATACACGAGAGGTGGCGGGTATCAATAATGCTAAAGGTTTACGTGAAAATATTCTTGATATCAGTGAACAGCTGGGCGTCCAGCCATTAATCGAGATTTTAAGTCTGTCACCATCTCAAATCATGGACGCTGAAAAGGTCGCATCGCGCTATCAAGAAGCCAAGGGATTAAAGGTCGGCACGACGGACAAAAAAGGATATATAACCTTTAAATTCAATGAGACCCATTATTATCCATTGAATCTCTTCGGGTCCACAACATTATTGAAACAGTTGGATGTCAATGCCAAAGATAAGGGGGGATGGGGGGTGTTCATCCATGACATCCAAGCCATAAGCCAGGGCCTGGAGATCACCTTCCAACTTGTGAAAGATGCACGCGTGATTTATCACACCATGCAGGTGGGACGCTTCCAGTATAAATTGCGACCCGCCTTGGGAGTGAAGGCCGATAATTTATGTTTTGGTCTGCGCATCGCGGATGATCTGGGCATGATCGCTTTAGCAGAATTGGCGCAAAGAGGGGAGAAGTACGATTGGAATAAGGCCCAGAAAGCCGGCCAGGTACCGGACTTGAAAGACTTGAGCATCGGGCCGATCTCAGCTAAAGGGGTCAAATCATTTAATCCCAATATCCGCTTCAAGTACAGCGAACAACATTATGCTAAATACAATTCGAAAGAGAGTTATACCTACACCTGGCCTGTTTTACATAAAGAGGAGGCCGGCTGGTGGGGCACCATTACGCGCAGCTGGGTCAGCGACAAGATCTTTAATTTTACGGTCCGCTTCACGTATATGCTGCCGGCCAAGGAAGGCGAAGAGAAAAAGGATTGGGAGCAGACATTCCAGATGGGCCGGTTCGGGGAGATCCTGGAAGACCGCAATGGAGTCGGGGTCCCGCTTGAGGTCTTGATTATTAGCGACCGGCTGGCGGAGATCGGGCTGAATGATTTTATTGCACGAGTTGATCGATATAACTGGGAGACGGCCAAGCGGGAAAATCTTATTGTGGATTTAAGGGGCATGCAGGCCAAGAAGACCAATTCACATGGCGGGGTTTCCCTCAATCCATATGTTAATTGTGAATACGTATGGCCGGCGTTAAGCGCAACAAAATACGGGGCCGGATGGACGCCGATCATTGCCGATTGGGATGTCGTGAACGGATTTTTGCAAATATTCGTCAGGTTCGAGAAAGGCCGGGAAATACAAACAGGGATGTATCAGATAGGTCCTTATTCCCGTCCGCTTAGGCCCGGGAACAAAGATAAGGGTTCTCTTTATCCTCCCAGCGTGCAGATGATCTGGTCGCTCGATAAGATCAACCGCCGGGCCCGCAAGGAAAGGTATAGCGGCAAACAATACCGCGACCCGCATTCGGATGAACTAACGATCATTGACACGCAATCTTCTTCGCCTGTTGCGCATGCGATGTACGACGAGATGCAGGATCTCTTGCAGCGGACAATTTCAGGGATGACGGTTACGGAATCCGAAATAGCTGAGTTGATCCTCAACGAAGTCAGCGATGAGGATATTGTTGCCCAGGAATATGATCCTGAGGATGTGCAAAGAGTCCGGAGGATGTTGCAGGCCTGTATGAGACCCTACCACGACAAGGATGATGAGCCTAAGGCCTCCGGTATGAGGCCTTTCTGGCAATTGATCGAATGGCTGCTTCCGGATTATAGACTCAAAAGATTCTTGATCGTTCATATCGTGCCGCTGGTCGAGGAACTGCTCAATCAGATTTGGCGCGCGATTTTCACGCTTTTAATCGGAGCCTGGTACGCAAAATGGGAGGTGCCATTTAGGTTCGTCAATGATCACCGGGAGAATGCCTATAACGAACAGCGCGGATGGTTTGAGCCGACAAATGAAGAATGGCCGCAAATCCACGATGATCTATGGCGCATGTGCGATGATTCTGGAGAAGCCTTTATTAAAACGTATCATCGTGTGCTTAAACGCTTGACGATCAAGACGATCAGATCAGTTAAGATTGTCAGACGGGGTTGGTATGAGGATCAACTGTTTTATTTCAGGATCCGCGTGCCGTTCGCGGGCCTGATCGCGTTTATTGCGGGCTGGATAGCTGCCGCGCGGGTGCACGCGCGCTACAACCGCGATGCCCTTGAGGGCAGGACAAAAAGCGGTGTTGTCGGTGTGAAGGGGCATGGGCAAAGAAAAGGCCGTCGAGAAAATAGGAAAATATTGGCACCGGCCAGAGCCAGGGAGCTTGCCCGGTATTTATATAAATATAATATCGACGCGACTGATTTTATGCATGATGGCGAAGAATCGCAAAAAGAATATTGGCAAGAGAAAATAGAAGAAGCTCTAAGGGATGATGATCAAGAAGGAGTTGATGCGCTTTTGGCCTTAAGACAATTTGATCATAGGGCTTTGTGGGCTAATTTATTGATTGATAAAAGGACCAACTCCGGAGTCCTTATTGCCGGCGGGAAAATGAGCGGTAAATCAAATGTGACGGCAAAAATGCTTGGGTTTGATGATAACGGTACGAAGATCAAGGATACTCCCTGGATCCTTGGAGGCGATGATGTCCTGCAAACATTTTTTGTGGGTAGCACTTTATTGACAGGGGTTTCCCCCTGCGCTTATGCGCCGTCCCAAACTAATCAGTTCCAATTTTTGGATTTCAGGAACAGCAAAGGTCAAAAGAAGAAAGCCAAGGGCATCAAGGCTGCCGAGAAGTTCGTTGAGGTCAAGTTGGTTGTGTTCCTGCATCCCACCATAAGTGATCGAACGGTCCTCAATAATAAGGAGATGGTCAGGAGAATAAGGGATGCCTCCGAGCAATTTGAACTGTCAAATCGGTTTTGTTCGCAATTAGAAAAAATGTCTATGCTTTATGTCAATTTGCCTAATGATTTTCGCCAAAGAAAATATGATGAGGTGGCAGATTCCGTCGAGAAGGCGTGGACGCAGGAGATAGGTGGTTCCGTGGCCATGCAGACGCGGTGGTTCAAGAGACACGACTGGCTGGAAAATCACCTTCATACCGGGTGGATTATCCGCGAGAAGATCGCGCCGGCGGTGGAAGAGCTTGAGAACATCTGGTATGTCTGGCGCAAAGGATGGGCCTGGGCCTTAAAGAGATTCATTGCAAAGCATGAGCAGGTTTATGATCACAAATCGAGGCAGCCCAGGCCCAGGACAAAGGCTGATGACGGTAAGCTTGATGATGTCTTTACTTGCGGGCTGATGGCCTACCGCAACACCCTGGCCCGCTGTTCCAGCGTTCCGCTGGTCAAATATCTGTTCGCCTGGTACACGGCCGCCCGCACTCACAGCCGCAACAACCGCGATGTCTGGGCGGGCTTGAAGCCTGAGGGCATTATCGCGATGGCGGGCGGGAAGGAGAGATATAAATTTGAACCTATCCCCGATAATTTTGATCTCGATGCCGCCGTCAGGGAAGTCGTTGTGGTCATTAGCCGATTACTACGGGATATGAAACTCGAGACCAACATCAAACAAAGGCAAACAGATCTCAACGATTGGGTCAAATCGCATCAAAATTTTGTATTACATCTTCTTTATGGTCTGGACTTGATCGCTCTTTTGATGAGCAGGTTAAAGGAAAATATCAGTCCTTATGGCCAAAGATATTACCGGTTTGATTTCGAGGGCCATCCTGTTATCCCGAATCCTGTATTCATGATGGATGGGGATATTTTATTAATGACATCTGAGATAGAAATGCGTAAGTTGGTTCCAGACTTCTATGAGATTATGCCTGCGAACTGCCTATACGACCCCTTCTTGGGCATGGTTTATATGGTTGTGAAAGCCAAGTCTATGTTGGATGATCCGTTTAGAAAGCATCGTGGTCCCAAACCGACTTCCCCCCTGACACCGGCCATGCAGACGCGGTGGTTCAAGAGACACGACTGGCTGGAAAATCACCTTCATGCCGGGTGGATTATCCGCGAGAAGATCGCGCCGGCGGTGGAAGAGCTTGAGAACATCTGGTATGTCTGGCGCAAAGGATGGGCCTGGGCCTTAAAGAGATTCATTGCAAAGCATGAGCAGGTTTATGATCACAAATCGAGGCAGCCCAGGCCCAGGACAAAGGCTGATGACGGTAAGCTTGATGATGTCTTTGTCGCGGGAATGATGGCTTTTCGCAATACGAAGTATAAGTTCCGCAAATTCCCGGTTTTAAGAGGGCTCTTAGGATTCCGGGCAGCCTACCGCGCGCACAGTAAGAATAACAGGGAAGTTTGGTCCGGCAAGAAACCTAATGGCATTGTGGCCATGGCAGGCAGCAGTTATCCTGCCTCAACCCTAACGCCCCTGCTTGGCAAGGTATTCATGGATATGAATTCTTCTGATCCTATGGAAGTTATCGGGGCCATCAAATTATTAACTTCTCTAAATATTACAGAAGCCTTTGATACAGTAGTGAAGTTTCTTGATCATTCCCGGCCGGATATACATTTAGCGGCTATTGAAGGTGTAATAAGTCTCGGTGGTCTGCGTGCATACGAATATTTATTCAATGAACTCAACCGGATGGATCAAAGGACTCAAGGCGAAAAAAGTCTTAAAGGTATGGATTTGGAGATATTGAATACGATTATTAACGTAATATTAGGGAGCGATTATAAAAAAGGTTTGAGCAGACTTTTAGAAAGCCTGCCGCGCATGAGTCAGGTTATGCAAAGAACAATTTTTGGAAGTTTTGAACTAAGACCGGTGCGAAAGCAGGCCCTTGGCTTGGTCAAGGATTTTATCGAATCATGCATGGACCGTCAGGTTAAAGGGGCATGCATTTTGCTTGTCGCCAAAAGCCGACACCCAGAGGCCGAAGGCATATTGCAGGATATTTATGCCCGGGCCGAAGGGCCTATGAAGAATGTTACGGCGTATGCCTTAACAATTTTGGGTGTAGACGGGTTTGAGCAAGAGGCGGCTAAAATTCCCTTATATATTCCCAAACAACAAATCCCGGATGCGCTAAGGACATTTGAATTGCTGCCAGCTTCATCGCGGCAAAAATTTATTATAGCTATGGCCCTGGGCCGGATGGGAAGAAGAGAGGTGATCCCTTATTTGGTACAGAAATGGCAGGAACCCGGTCAGATGTATCAGGCGGATATCGAAGCGATTTTCCGAACGCTCGGATGCGAGGAAGCGAGCTGGGCGATCGCATCCAACAAGAGCGGGCATGAAAATGTTATGGGGCGGTCATTGGCGATTTTTGATTTGCTCCAGACCAGCTCAGAACGCACGCTGGGATATCTCGAGACATTAGCCGATGACCAGGATGATCAGATTCGAGAAATTGCCAACCGTGAAATACATAATGTTAAATGTCGTCAGGCGCATATCCGCAAAAAGGAGATCGAAAAAGATAATCCGTTCTGCGCAACCGTTTGGGTCCCGGTCCGTATTTATTCTGTTCAGGGGATGGATCCAACAGTAAATATCGCAGAACTTCTGGGAAAAGGTATTTTATTGACTTGGGAGGATGGCTTAAAACAAAATCCGTTCTGGCAAAGGTGGATACCAGGCGGGGCGAAAGTTCAGGATGATATTTTCTTCATGCCGATGCGCGATCCATCTTTTATCTGGACGAAAGAAGGTGAGATTTATCCTAAATTTACTCACAGGTCTGTTGTCGTCCAAATGAAGGACGCAAGCTATGTCATTAAAAATGCCGGCGCCGCTGTTCCCTTTGCCGAGAACGGATGGACTATGCCGTATCATTATCATGCCGGAACTTGGCTTTATGGTGGGGAATTGTATAAAAGAAATGAAGTTCCGCTGGATGCACAAAACGGCTTTAAGATTCAAAGGATCTTGGAAGGGGATTTTGTGGAGAATCCTGTGATTCGAAAAGCTGAAGAGTTGTATGGCTCGCTTAAAGATGTTTTTATACAACATATGCTTGTTGTTGAGCCGTTATTTATCCCTGTAGCTGTTCAAGATGAACAAAAAATGTCGAAAGGAACCAGTTTGACAAGGGCATGTGTTTACGACGAACAGAGAAAAATATTTTTCGTTCCTGTTGATGACGCTATGGCCCTCGCTCATGTCCCGGATTCTGAAATAGAGCAGACGAGATTGCGGGCCTATATTTATAAAAATCCATCGGGTTTGAATGAGCGCTGCCCTGCGTTGATTCCTCCTGTTGATGATGGAGAACAAATCCCGGAATACTGGAAGAAGAAATTTGCACAAGCGCAAGGGATTATAACCAAGGCCGTTGAAGGACAGGATGAGCCTTTATCTTACTTATTAATAAAACGCCTCTACGAAAATACCGCTGCGCGTTACGCTGTTTTTCTACTGGTTCTTTATGATTATCTGAAGTTGGTTAATTATCCTGCCTTGGATGGAGATACATTTACATATCAGAATTTAAATCTGGCAGAGGTCTTTGATTATGCAACCTTTGGGCCTGATGAGTTCACCCCGGTCAATATTCAGCGTCATATCTATTCCGCTGGTGTGATGTTAGGAAAGATAGGGTTAGGCCTCGGGCTTTCTTTCGAAGATATCCGCGGCGGCCATCAAATTTTAAGAGAAATTCTGACCCATGAAATTCTAAAGCGGACGGAAACCGGGTCTACCGCCATGCAGACGCGGTGGTTCAAGAGACACGACTGGCTGGAAAAGCACCTTCACGCCGGGTGGATTATCCGCGAGAAGATCGCGCCGGCCGTGGAAGAGCTTGAGAATATCTGGAATGTCTGGCGCCATGGATGGGCCTGGGCCTTAAAGAGATTCATTGCAAAGCATGAGCAGGTTTATGATCATAAATTGAAGCAGCCCAGGCCCAGGACAAAGGCTGATGACGGTAAGCTTGATGATGTCTTTACCTGCGGGCTGATGGCCTGGCGCAATACATTGTCTAAATACCGCAAGCTCCCTGGGATCAAATATCTGCTGGCCTATTTCGCGGCCGCCCGCACTCACAGCCGCAACAACCGCGATGTCTGGGCGGGCTTGAAACCCGAGGGCATTATCGCGATGGCAGGGAAGAAACGGAACCGAAAGATAATAAAAAGGCATAAGCAAGTTAAGAGAAATGAATCCGTCAGAAGTTCTCAACCAGGCGTCCCGCAAGAACCCGGGATTCCCAAAATCGGCCGTAACGATCCCTGCCCGTGCGGCAGCGGAAAGAAATATAAGCAGTGCTGCGGCAGGCCTGGGATGACATCGGAGTCTAGCAGCACATCGGCAGAAATTCCCCGGTCTTTAGAGATAATACCTGTTCAATTGCCAGAGGAAAAACATACGCAAGGGGAGATTACCTTTATTAATATTAGGCAGGAACCCGGAGAGGGAACATCCAGCGAATTGAATGTTGAAAGGTGTCACCGACTATTAACGCGGGCCCTTGTACCTGATAGCAAATTTTTACGTCAAACTCTTGTTGCGATGAGAGTAGATGATGTTGACCGGTTTATATTATATGAAAGAGCAGACGTTAAATTTATAGGACTCGGAGAGATCTCGAGAGTATTCAGAGTGACACTTTACTATTTGGATAAAAAAGTGGAATTCGTTATAAATCTTGGCCAGCGTACTTGCCTTAGGGAGCGGAAGGAAGCTGAGGTTGATGTGCAAGATGGATTCATGCCGCGTGTTTTGCAAACCGGATTTAATGATTTAAAAAGGCTTAATCATAAATTCCCCGAGGATGTTGTCTTGCCTTATGTATATGCTGAAATTGATGCAGAGGATGTTCCCGCTTTCCCTGTTTTCAGCGCAAAATTTATTAAAGGATACGATGGATTCCGCCTTCAAATGTTAGGTAATTCTTTAGTTGCCGCAAGCCGTCAAGTGGTACAGCGGCCATGGTGCATACAAGGGGAAACGGTGCATCTGCTGATAAAGGATGTTTTTATCCTTGAATTTGGGGAACGCTTTTTGTTTGACATGCCTTCGGCTGATTTAATTTATCCTAGTGAGGGGATGATCGAATCAAGAAGACCATATGTGTTTTTAGATGATATGTTGTACAGAAGTGTTGTATACAACCCTGAAGCGCGGATGGTCTTAACGGCAACAATAGGCGCAAAAGAAAGCAGTGAGGCGGATATGGTCTTTGCATTATTGGGTGAGGGACAAGTGTGCGGAGAAATGCGCATTCCTGATCAATGGTCGGTTAAAGCCTTGATCGATGCATTGCATGAAATTTTCCCCGCTGAGGGAAGGACAACAACGGTGAGATGGTTAAGGGCGTTTGTGGCTAAGTATCAAGAACAAATACCGGCAGATTTGCTGGGTCTTATTCATCAAAAGATAAGTATGTTAGAAGACGGGCCTCAACCCTTTTCCGATACGCCGGATGATGAGGCAAGAGGCGGGACCGGTGTGTATACGCCGCAGCAAATCCGCCAGCTTATCGAGAACGCCGGGATCCGGCGCATGATCAAGCCCATGAAAACGATCGAGAAAGCGGCGTTTACCTCAGTCGAAGATTGGGTGCGGCCGGTCTTGCCGCAGTTCGTGGATAAGAAATATTTAGCGCATCTGCCGCCAGTCATTAAAGAATATTTTGTCATTGATACGGATAAGACCACTTTCGGCGCTTATATCTTGGGTGACAAGTTCTACGTTGAAAGTTCCTGGCTCAAGCTTCACATGGCTGAGGAGATCATGTTCCATGAGCTTGTGGAGGCGGGCGGGATTAGTCATATGCAGGCTGTTAAATTGACCGAAGTTTATTTCTGGCCCAAGATGCTGGAGCTAGACCAGAGGCGTGAAAGTGTAAGGTCATTTTATCTTTCAAAAATGCAGATGTTTGTTGACGCGGTTAGGGCCGGCGAGCATAGCAAGGGAACTAATATCCTGGATTTAAGGGAGCTTGATTCGAAAAAAGAAATTATTGTCTTCGGCGATATTCATGCCCGGCTGGATAATTTTAATAAAATCTTAAGATCGCGGGAAATAAGCGAGGTCGAGCGCACCATAAGCGTCACAAGGCCGGTTGTTGAGAGGGTTCAATTGGGCCAGACTGTTTTGGTTTCTTTAGGCGATGTTGTTCATTTTGATGTTTATAGTTATTACACGCCGGCGCAATTAAGGCATATCGTTAAGCATGACGAAAAAAGGAAACAACATCTTTATGAACAATTAAAAGATATGCGGCGGTCGTTTACGATGTTAGACCGGTTTATGGACCTTAAGATCGAGAATCCGCATAATTTTTATTGGCTGCTCGGCAATCATGATGATTGTATTTACAGGGCAACCGGAAAGGCAGTCGAAGCAACAAAAGAATTGGCCAGGGAATCAAAGATCGAGCAAAGCAAGTTATTTAGAGAGAAATTGACAGAGCGCTACGGCGAGTCATTTGTCGAGATGTATAAAAGGTTTATTGACGCAAGCCCGGTCATTATGGCATCTGATCCGGTCTTCGCCTCGCACGCCGGTCCGGGCGGGTATCCTCTGGATACGTACCGGGGCCTGGCCAAGAATTCCGAGCGGATCAGCCCGCTTTTGACCGGCCGCTACGGACAAGAATATTTTCAATATGATTTGGATGAGTTCCTAAAGATCAATGGCAGCCCTGAGTCGATCTACCTGGTCGGGCACACGACCAGCAAATTGGAGGAGTATGAATACTGGCATGAATTGTGTGAGCGCCATTATTTGATCTATGCGGCCAAGGACCGTACGGGTTATATCCGTTTTAATTCGGGCATATGGATAGGCGCGAATAATTTTGTTCCTGTCTCTGATACACACGGCAATGAAAGTTCAAGCCCGGGAAAATATAATATTCCCCGGGCGGAAAAGCCCCGCAGGTTCAGCCGTCCCAGTGACCGCCGCAGGACAGCCGGGTTCAAGGGCATCCTTGCCAACGGCGCGCCCATTTCATATTGGGACAGACCGCCGATGGGTATGCAATCAGAGTGGCAACAAGAATATGAAGATCTTCAATCGGATGAGGAGCGGCTGGAATTTATTCGTGGCCATGTCCCGCGGGTGGAGGAAAGAAGACATTGGGAAAACCGCATGGTTTACGGCGATCAAAAGGCGGTTGATATGTTTGTGGACGCGCACAGAGAGGGGGTGCTGACACGGGACAGGAAGAACGGCCGCTTAAAATGGCGCAGGCCCAAGCGACGCGAGATCGATGACCTGAGGAAGTTCCGTTGGGAGCTTGATAAAGTTTTTGATGCAAAATATCCTGATATGCGCCATCGTCAGCAAACCCTGTTCGATGAGATGGAGCTTAAGGAAGCTTTGGCAGAAGTCACAGCCCTGCATGCCCGGCGCAACGAAGAGGTTTGGCGCGGGGATATCAAAGGCCCGATGGCCATGGCAGGAAAGAAGCTTAAGAAAGCTGGCCAAGGATTGAGCTTGATGCAATATCCAGGATTCAAGGGTGGGGCCTTGCCGCTTTTGGGTTATGCCGCCGCGCATAACATGGCGGAAAATGAGCGACAGAATAATTGGCCGGCGGTGACCATTGAAGAAGCGGCTACCCAGGTCAATAAACTTTTTGAATTGATGCTGTATATCGCATCCCATTTTAGCCTGGGCGCGGTGTTTATGCCGATGGACCTTTATGCTGAGGCCCAGGCTATTGCCGAGGCGAACGGCATTGATCTAAAACTTCAGATCGAAAATGACAAGACTCCTGAGCTGGCTTATGGCGAAACTTTATTCAGGCAGGACCGCATTCCGTTTACCGTCGAGGCGATACGGGCCTTAAAAGTTCCCGAGCCGCATCTTTATGGCCGTCTGCCGGTTTTCCTTAAGGTCTTAAGCGGGCTTGAGGCGATGCAGGAGTCCGGCAGTTATCCTTTTGCAACGCCGCAGACAAAGATCGCCTACGTGACCGGTCCTTATACCCTTGCGGAAGAATTATTAGGGCCGATGGACGCGCTTATGGCGACGGTTAATCCTCAAATGCGTCCTCAGCTGGATATGCTCATGCAGTATTGCGAAAAGGTTGTTAAGCGTAACGCCCACGCCTTTATCGAAGCCGGGGCGGATGTGATCATGATCCTGGATCCGAGCGCGTCGAACTTAAGCTTTAATCCGGATATGACCATGGCGAATCGAAGCGGATTTGAGCGTTATTGTGTCATGCCGGTTAATAATGTTACGGAGTATATCAATTATTTTCATACACCTGTTATTTTGCATGTGTGTAAGACCAAGCCGCATATGCTTCCGTTTTTAAGAAAGATCGATGTTCAGGGCTACAGCCTGGATACCAGCGTGGATATCAACGAGGCTTATGATGAGTTAAGCGGCGGCAATAATAAAGTTATTGTCGGGAATCTCGCAACCGAGATTATTTTTAGGGAATCGCCGGAGGGGATTAAAAAGGAAGTCAGGGATCTGATGAGCAAAATGTCCGCCTGTCCCCGTTTTGTTCCTGCAACAGCGTGTGATATCCCGCCGCAGACACCCAGCGCTAATCTCTGGGCCTTTAGAGACGCCTGTAAAGAATATATGAGAACCCCTAAAAAATATAACGAGTCCGAAGCGCAGCAATGGGTGACGGTCATGCATTCAACAACGGCCAGGCATGCGCGGCTGATCTTAAAGTATGGGTTTTATCATGTCATTGATTATGAAGCAGGGTATTTGGTCTATCCCGGTGCATACACGGGCCTGCATGAAAAGACTTATTGGTGGTATGGCCAGGTTAAAGGCGATGATCCGGTCGTTCTGGTCTACAAGCTTCCCAAGGAGTGGATTACGGTCCAAGGCGGTAATAAACGCAGTGAGATGTTTGAGCGGTATGCCAGTTTAACAGAGAAGGCCAGGGTCGATGATATTCCTGAAGAACTGCTTGCAGCCATCCGTGAACAGGAATTAGGAAGCGGGACTGCGGGCGGAGCTAACATAGCCTCCAAGCTGATGGCGGCCAAAGCGGAAAATGAATTAGGGCGCATCCCGACTGAATACATTGATGTTGAGGCTACTTTTAAACAGAACAAATTGGCGTATGAGCAGGATGCCAGATATATGACAACGCCGCCGGCTCCGTACGCGCATTTAAGTGAGAGTGATCTAAAGCAGAAGTGGGGGCAAATATGCGCCCAGGTAGTAGCTGATCGATACGCGCGGTTCCCGCTTCGGGAAAAGTTATTGGAATTGCATAAAAGACAAAGACAAAATAATCCAACCCCTAACGGAGACGTGTCCCTTCATTGCCGTGGAGGGTTGGTTGTTATTGCCGCTGTTTTGGCTGCCGGTCTTGTCCCGGGCGTCAAGCTTGGGCTTTTGAAATACCTGGCCTGGGTGCATGCCTTGCCCGGAGGCTGGTTGACGGTGTTTGCATTCCTCATTTTCTTCAAGATCATGACCCATTATTTACCTCAAGTATCAGCCCTAAAAATAACAAATGATAATTTATTGCTGCGAAAAACGGATAGCGCGAACGATATAAGCGTTCATCCGATATGGGGACGCCGTAAAGCTAAAACCGCAAAACCGCAGCAACCCGTTATCTCTGAACCCAAGACTTCCGCCGACTCCTTGTTGCATAAAAAGATCAAACAATCGATTGAATCCGGGTTCGCGGTGACGCTTAATTCAAAGATGACCGAGGCGCGCATTAAGGATGTTTTTTCCGTTTGTCCAAAATATAGAAATGGACCGATCACGGAGACTTTGTTTAAAGGATTCACATTTGATTCGGATGATGAGTATTGGCGCTTGAGAGACGAGGTCTCTAAATATGTTTATTTCAATAATTTCATGAGGAATATGCTTCGCGATGCATTTCTTTTGATCAAAAAATTATTAGGAGATGAATCCCGCCGGATAGTGATCATCTTTTCTCCTGATCCGTTTTTCAGGGATTTAACAATGCTCGCCCATGAAAGCCAGACGCGAAAGGATAAATCTATTTATGTGTATCTTGATGTCTGCCGTTTCGGCGGGCTCAATGCGCAAAACAAACGGGATTTCAAACAGGTTTTGAAACATCCGGATACAGAGGGCGAGGCGCACCGCCGCATACGAGAAGGGTTGAGCCAACAGTTTACGACTATTAAAGATTTATCCGGAGATATAGCAGAATTCAATGATTCCATGCGTTATCTTGAATCGCGCTGTCTCTTTAATGCCCGCATTGAAGATAACGGGGCTGTCCGGTTTTATAAAGGAGAAGATGGATGCACCTTTGAGGCAAGATTGCATAGGCTCACTGATAAAAGGCGGGGCTGGGGATTGCCTTATGCGAAAGGCTTGCCATTGATGACGGATAAAGAAGGATGTGCCGTTGTCCCCTTGTTTAAAGGATTTTGGTTAAATCAAAAAGAAGTCACGGATGCAGAGATGCAGGCATGGGGATTTGAAAAGCTAAGAGATAAAGACGGCAAGGAAGTAAAGCTTGTGTATTTTATGCACGGGGGCAGAACGTTAAGTCTGCCCGGCGAATATTATATTTATGCCAAGAAAGCCGGTGAGGGGATGAAGATCATTGAAAGCGTTGAAGAACTTAAGCGCACGCCGGTCAGTCAAAGGGTCAGGTTAAAAGCCTGTGCCCTGCAATTTAAGGGGGTCGGGGATCATGGTGGGTCTATCGCTCTTGACAGCGAGCATCACGGCGGAGGCGATTTTGGCGCGGAAGTAAGCGGCGGCAACATCCGCTCTAAATATGAATATGATAATGACCGCAAATTATTGAAAGCCGGCGCTGTCCTCTCGACCATTTCCGTCGGGCATATTGATCTTTTGAGCAGTAAGCAATGCCCTGAATTGTTAAGAGAATCGATCGGGCTGAATGCCAGGTTGGTCTTGGGCGATACCGGCCGGATCGAGGAATATATTTGGGGCATGGCAGCCTGCGGTATGGGCGGCCGCTGTAACCCTGAATATGACTACAAAGTATTTATAAATGAATTATACGGCCCGAAGAATTTCAAGGCCAGCCGGCAGGCTCATTTGGATACAGTGTCCCGTAATGTCGGGAATAATTTAAGGGCTATGTTCAAGGCCGGGCTTTGTGCTTTTCATGGCAAGAAAATAGAGAACGATACGGATATGCTCGGCCGCATGACAGATACCGGTGATATGAAGCCGGTTACCTTAGAACTCGCCAAGTATACCATTGCCGCAAATATCGGCACGGTTTGCGAATTATTTAAGAGGGCGTATAAATATGACAAAGAATATTATAGTGACCGCTATCGGGAAGAAGATGATTTTCTGGGAGACAAGTTCCTTCAAAGCGGATGTTTCCGCAATATCATTATCAATTTCCTGGGAGAGACAGCCGGCGCTCAATTGATGGATAGAATTAACCAAAGATTCGAGAAAGGCACGCTTTATTATGACTTCAGTATTTCCTATGACGGCAACGCAAAATGTTTTGAGGTTATCGCGGATATGATCTTAAAAGCGCATGCGGAATTATTAGGCAAGGCGAAAGCCCAAGCCCGCGGGACAAAAAGAGCCGGTAAAAAGCTCCACTGTTACGGCAGTCTGGGCGTCTTCTTCGCTGCCTTGTCCGCCGGCTATGTGCCGGGCGTAAAATTAGAGCTGTTGCAATACTTGGCCTGGGTTCGTTCGATTCCCTGGGGATGGTTTGGCATTATTAGCCTTATTATTTTCTTCATTGTCCTTGTCACTACAGCCCATCGCAGATACTCCATTCAAAATAGCTCTAAGATTATTTTAAATCCCAAGCGATTACATTATCAATCTGGTTCTTGCCTGCAACCTGGAACGCTTACTTATAATAATAAACCGGTTCCTTTGGCCGGCCGGGGCACAAACGTCGATGTTTTTGATTTGGGTTCATTTGTCCTCAGGGTTGATCAGAAAAAAGAACGACGCCCTGATGATCGCCGCCAAGAAAGGCAAATATTCAAACAACTGGCTGATTTGGGTCTAAGTCCTGCAGTTATCGATTATGGGTATACGGATAACGGGTATTACTTTCTCGCGGTCGAAAAGATTGACGGGGATCCGGTCAGCCAATGCGACAGGCCATTGTCTGATGAATATGTCGGTTTTGTTACAGATTTGATTGAAAAGCTGGTAAGGCAGGGGATGTATTTTAGGGATTTCAAGCCGCGCAACATTATGATCGGGCGAAAATCGAATATTTCCGGTGTGCGGGCCTGGATTATTGATGTGGCGGGATATATGGACTACGAAGAAGAAGGGGCGGACTTTATTATCAATAGATATATCGCGCGATACCACTGGTTTAATTGGAAAAAGTATGATGCAAACCAGAAGATTTTGGCTTATTTGGAGGGGTTGAAAAAGAAAGGGATGCGGCAATTTAGAAATGAGAGGTTGTCCGCGTCGGGCAGCGATAACTTTTTCCATGGCGGCAAGGAGATATTTGTCAAGACCAGCATAACTGATTTCTCAAAGGAAGGATATTTTTATTATAAAAAGACTTTCTTCGCGGATAAGGAGCATAAGGAGTATATCGGGCATGTGGGTGTTTCTGTTAAAGACGGATATATGGAAATATTTTCTTGCGATGATGTTTATATCATTTCCAAGAGGCAAAGACATGGATTGGGTTCGCGCGCGGTCGCCTTAACGCTTCTGGACGCGCTTGAAGCTGCTGAAGAAAAGGGATATAAGCCGGCGAGATGGATCTCGATCTATGCTTCCACGAGCATTGAAGCCAATGAGATTGACAGAATCGAGGCTTTCGTGGGATTGGTTGGGAGTTTGGGAATGCATGATTTTATTAAGGAATATGAAGCGGGTCAGATCAAAGATGATGATTTAAGGCAGTTGATGGAAAAACATTTGAGCCAGGCCAGCGAAGACGAATATCGTTATTATTATTACACGACCGTTGATGATTTGCGTCTCAGGTTGCGTTTTAAGGAGAAGCTGGATATGATCCGTAATTATCCGGCTCCGTTGACAACAACCGGCGAGTCCGCGGTTAAAGAGATTGAGGATTATTTGAAGCAAGTCAACGTCAAAGGGACAGTCCCCCTTCGGGGACAGTCCCTTGGGGAGGGCTTAGAAGGACAGTCCCTCGAGCGCTTAAAGGAATATGAGAGACTCCTGGCCCAGCCGCCAACGGATTGGTTCGAGGATTATTTTGAGCATATGGATGAAGAGGCGGTGATGAAAGATATCCTGTCCAGGAAGGTGCGCTGGGCTGTTAGTTACACCAAGGGATGTTCGCATTATTGCGACTATTGTTGCCTGAATTCCAGCGAGCATGTTACGTATATGCCATGGCCCTGGGTGGTTAGGCTGATCGATGTGATGGCGAAATATCGAAAGAACGTTCCGTTTTGTGACAGGCTGGAATATAATCTGTATCTTTCCTGGCTGGATAACAGCCCCCTGTTGGATTATTACGATCCGGTGTATGACAAGGATTACAGCGATATTGTGGCGTACATTGCTAAATATCATAATCCCGGGCATATTATAACGCCTGTATGGGAACGCGGATCCCGGGCTGAGAAGGCGATTAGAAAGATCGGCGCAATGAATCTAAAATATAGATGGCGTTTAAGTTTGACCCTTCATATCAGCACGGAAAGCAGATTTTTCAGAAAGCTTGGCCGCGAGGAGTATATACGCCAGGCCAAAGCCGCCTATGAATTGGGCCACGAACGTTTCCCGTGGTCGCCGATCTCCTGGATCGATCCGATGCGACATGATCCTATTCAAATTCAATATGTTGCAACAGGGGATCATGACCTGGAGTTGATCAAGGCCATAACCGGAAGGTATCCGAGAAAATTCCCGCTTAGGGTTGGCCTGATGCCGGCCCAGCGCGCGGGCCGGGCATTAAGGTTACCCAGAGAAAAAACCACTCCTGCCAACGCTAATACGGATATTGACCGTATTGTGTTTAGGCCTAACCGGATTGTTGAGCGCTACACACAAACTCATGATGGGGGGGAAGGCCTGTTGCTGGAGGAGCTCCTGCACGACGGTAGAAGTGAAAAAGAAAAGGAAAGCGATGATCCCCGCCTGCCGGGCAGGATACCTCAATCCCTGTTGGATCCGTTTTGGAAAAAGCTTAGCCAGCGCTGGAATAGAAAGGCCATCCGGACAATTACCTGGGGCACGGTCTTCTACTGGGCGATGACGCTGTTCGCCGCGGTTTGGGAAGAGGTGGTATTCAGGAAACTGGTCTTTACCCTGTTTATGCCCACCGGCCCGCCGCAGATACACAAATTTGGTTTATTCATCGCTTTGTATATCAGCATCTACGTCTTTGCTAAACTGCACATTCTCTTCAGTAACGGATTCCGCGAAGCCCACCCGGAAGTTGGCATCAGAAAACAAGGAACAGGTGATCTTATCTGGCGCATGCTTTTGGCCGGCATGTTTGTCTGGTTCTATTTGGTTTATGGGCTGAAGGGCAGCATTATCCTGCATTTGGCCGTAAATCTAATCGCCCTCTTAACAGGCCGGCGGCCCATGGCGATCGGGCAGAATCCTCACGGAGATCATCAAGCCGCCGTTGATAAAATGAAGAAATTCCTCTGGGCTGTCTGGCGCGGCCGCTACCAGAAAGGCGGTATCGTTGATCTGCGCGAAGTAGATAACGATGTTGAAATTATTTTAGTCGGCGACCTGCATGCCCGGCTGGATAATCTCGAGTTGATCCTGGCGCATCGCCATCAACACCGATTAAGCCGCGCCAAGGGCATTACGCCCAGCGTGCTTGAAAAGGTCCGCTCAAACAAGGCGGTTGTGATCCTCTTGGGTGATGTTATTCATTATGATCTGTTCAGTGATCATGAGACAGAGCAAGAAATTTTAGAAATCGCTAAGCATCCGGATAGCGACGTATTTAAAAGGGCTGTTAAAAGATTGGCCTCCATGGAGACGTCTTTTGCGATGATGGAGCGCGTTATGGATCTTAAGATCCATAACCCGCATTCGGTTTATTGGGTTTTGGGCAATCATGAGGTCGGCGCGCAGAAATGGAATGTCCCGCAAAGCCAGATCTTCTGGGATGGACTGGCCAAGAGATACGGCGAGGTTTATCAAAAACATTATCGGCTATTTTTGAAGATGAGCCCGTTTTTGGTTGTGGCGAGAGGTTTAGGCGCGGCCCATGCCGGTCCGGGCAAGGCCCAAAGCTGGGAGGAGATCAATTCCTACCGTATTGATGCCGATGATGCCCAGGATACGATCTTTCATTATTTTAACGGCCTGTACAATTCCGAAGACGATTACTCTTATATGGAAGAAGATGTCGCCAGATTACTGGAGATTATCAACGCTGAGAATGGGCTATTTATCGTCGGGCATGTGCCAGGCGAGCTTGCGCCGGGAGAATTCCATAGGCAATTGTTTAATGGCCATTATGTTCTTTATGCGGGCAAGGATGATACCGGATATGCGTCTTATTTAGCTGATGAATTAGAATTTGTTCCTGTGGCGGGAACCGGGGATAGCGGCCTGTTTGACAACAATGGGCCGCTTTCTCCCGATAGTCCGGATGATACGATCAGATTGGAAAATGCCAAGCCCTTAATGGATGAATCCCGTGTCCGCAGAGGCTCCCATCTTAAAGCCGCCCAGCAAGAACTCGATTCAAAGATAATTACCCCCGAGCTTATGGAAATTGAGACGAGTAATGTGTGTAATTTGTGGTGCATTACCTGCCGCAGGTCCAAGCCGGGATATGTCCAACCCGCCCCCAAGTATATGAGTGAAGCTGAATTCAGATCATTAATAGACACGTATGATTATTCTTTGCCAAGAATACAGATCTGCGGCACATGCGAGCCCTTGATGAATGATCATGTTGCGGAGATGGTGGCTTATGCCAGCGCGCACCGGCCCAAGGATGGCGTCGAGATGATTACCAACGCGACTTTATTAACGCCGCTTAAAGGCAGTGAATTGGCGGATGCGGGATTGGATTTATTGAAGGTAAGCATTGACGGTTATGATAACCCAACCTATCAGGCTGTGCGCGGTCATGATCTGGGACCGATCGTAGATAATCTCAAAAACTTTACAGCCAAGCATGATGTGCCGCTGTGGATCAACTGCGTTTTAACGACCAAGAATATCAATGAGCTTTACCGCATGGCTGATCTGGTCCAATCCGTAGGCGCCGATTATTTAGAGATTCTTGTTTTTGAGGGTGGATCAGAGAATAGCGATATCCTAGGCGTCTATGATGCGGAAACGATCAAACGGGCTCGGATGAAGCTGGCTGAAGAGTGTGAGAAGCGCGGCGTAACGCTTTATTTTGATGAGCCCAAGGCGATCACGTTGCATCAATGTTTCCTTGATACCGAGGCTAATATCACTCATGACAGGTATCTGACGCCGTGTTTTAACCTGCCGGAGATTAAGATCGCCGGCCCCTTGGGCGAGCAGCCGTTCTCGAGTTTCTGGGAAAGCGACAGGCTGGCGCATATCCGCCATGTCCTTACGCAAAAGAAATTTTTCCGGGAATGCAATTGCCTCAAATGCATGAACCGTCCAAAGACTGAGGAAGAAAGGCCGCCATTCCCGAAACTGTTAATGGAGCCAAGCGGCCCGCAGACTTTATCGGCGCAGAACACGGAGGACCTTTTCAGGATATTTAGGGATGTTAAAGGTGTTGAGGAATTGCAAAAGGCTTTTGCCTCACAAGATCAGCGTTTCAGGGATTCCGTGGCCACAGTTCTGAGGGTTGCGTGGGACTTACGGCAAAAGGGCGCCCGGATCAATGCTTTTGAGGAATTGATCGAAATCGTGATTAAAGGCAACCGGCGCCTGCAGGTCAAGGCGGATATGGATATCAGCATGCCTAACCAAAGCGGCGGAGAGGATCGGTATCTTGTGGAGGTTAAAGGCGGCAAGCAATCAGCCGAATCGATCATGAAATCCTTCTTTGGATATCCGGCCGGAAAGTATAAGCCGTGGGAGCGATATAAGATCATTGCCCAAGAAAAAGGTTACGCCGGTGTCATTCTGGCCGTCAACAGCCCGCATCCGCAGTATCCGCTTGAAGAGATTGTGCCGGTTGAGGATCAGGAGGATTATTTCTTGTTCACGATCAATGAGGCTGGCAGGGATAGCAAGGCTTTGACCCTGCCCAGCACCTACCGGTTCTGGCAGGAAGGGCTGGGGTACAAGTTGATCAAATGGTTTACGGGCGATCCCGAGCGCGCGCCGCCAAGCCGCCGTCTGGTCGAGATTTTCTACGCGCCCTTGACGCCGTGGGAGATCCTGCTTTCCGTGTTCTGCCCGCCGCTGTTTCTGACCCTGCATCCCAGAGACTCCGGGAAAGACAATATGCGCTGGTTCGGTTGTATGCTTATTTTTACTTTCACGTGGTTTTTTGGATTGTCGCATTTATTAATTTTAGAATTATTCTTTCCGCACATATCACCGTTTATTGGCTACGGCATGGTGATTTTGTTTACGCTGATAAATCACGTTGTTATGCATGCTATATGGAATCTGGATTTTCCCGAGTATGTTTTGACATTAGGAAAAAACAGAGGTGAGCAAGATGATCAAGCCAAGGTGCCTTATGAAATCCGGAACAAGCTGGAGCAGGCCGCCGAACAGGTGATCAAAAACGCCGCGGACATCATGGACGTCTTCGAGCGGCCCTTGTCCGGGCATGTGGTGGTGCCGCGCGGGTACATTGTGTTTGAGACGGCGAACGTGGTGATGGGCGGCTATGACCGGAAGTTTGCCATCAAGGTTGATGAGAATATGGTGAAGCTGTATGTGGCGGCGCATGATGATAAGCCCGGGTTTGAGACCAAGCCGTATGAAATAGTTTTCAAGGGTGACGGTCGGGAATTCAAGGACGTGCGCGTTGTTGTACCCGGCCGGGCCAGCAAAAAGCCGTTAACCCTGGGGGCCTTTTTGGTGTATGTCCTTCAAAACGAAAAAGAACGGATCGGATTTGATTACAAGGATTATGCCTTTATCCATCCCGGCGTCCTGGGGGACCTGGCCTTGCGCGTCAATGAACTGGCGCAATACAGCGAGCCGGCCTGTGTTTTGTGCAATGGCAAGCGCAAGTGGACAAGCGAACTGGGTTCCCGGATCTTTGTTTCCGTCCTGCCGGATAGGATCCAGACCCGTTTCGCAGCCTATCTGCCGCCTTATTATCATGAATGCATAAGCAAACAGAAAAAGAGGGGGGATGCCAAAGAAAGCGGCAATACGATCATGTTCATTCACGGGCATCCGAAAAACGGCGAACAGGGTGACGAACAGCGGCTGAACATGAGCTTTACCGACGAGGTTTACGCGGCCAATGATTTCAGGAAATTCGCGAACTCCGTCCTTATTGACTATTTGGCTTTTGGCGTGGCGTCATTGGTGGATAAGGGCAATATGATCATACGGCTTTACGCCATGAGCCAAAAAGGTCTCAAACATACCCGGGACCTTAGAGAGATCCGTGAGTTCGTGGAAAGCACCTGCTGGTATCAGGATATTGCCATTACCCGCAGGAAAAAAGGACTAAAGATCAGCGCCCAGAAATACGGTGGGATCGAGAAATGGCGGCCGGATGACAATGATTTTTATAACGGGGAGAACGTGCCCTATCGGCCGAAACCGCCTGGAAATATTCCTGATTTGAGGGGAACCGTGAGGCGTCCCCGACGCAGAGACTATGACAGGACTGAGATAGAGACGGAGGGGATGGACACCGGGCAACAAGAGGATGCCCCCTTGATGCCCCGGAAACGCAATGGACAGGCTGATAACGGAACAGACCCTGAACCTTTCCGCAGGGGCAAGTCCAAAGGGTCGAAAAAAGATAATCAGGATGGAAGAGGAGATATTCTCGGACTTGAGTTTGCTCAGCGCGAGGCCTGGGCCGAGGCGATCAAAAATAAAGAGGTTGAGAAGTTTATCCGCGAGCAGGCTGAGGCCGAAGAAGAAAAATCCACTTATGAGGACGGAAGCCGGTGGGATATTGAACAGGTTATTGATGCGCACCGCGCGGGTGTGTTTGACGCGATCTTCGGCGTGTGGAGAAAGATTACCTCTGACGATATTGATGAGCTGACCGCCCTTAGGCTAGAGACGGACGAGGCGTATTACGCCGTTTACGGCGAGACGTATCAACAAGTGTATGCTGAATTGTTTGACAAGGGTAAGTCGGATAAAAGCGATGAAGCGAAACTAAAAATGGTTAATAGAGAAGCGCGCGAGGCGGGTGTTGAGGCTGCCGCCAAGGTGCATGCCGCATATAATTTGAATAAGGTGTTACGGGATGAGATCCCATTTCTTGTTCCGGAGAATGAGTGGACAAAGGCCGGTGTTTTCTTCGTGTTTGCTGTTTTGCAGAATAAAGGTGTGGATATCTCAGATCCTCAGGAAGTTGTTAGACCGGCTGTTATTGAAAAACACTTCAAAGAATATGTGGGCGTCATCCCCGAGGGTATGCCGGGTGATTTTGAACGGATCGTAAAAGAGAAGTTCGGCAAAGTAAAAAGAGCTATTCACGAATACCAAGAATTAACAGGAAATGTCAGGTCACAAGATCCTATAGAAGTTTACCGTTACGGCCGGCTTAAGATGGTCGAAGAGCAGGCGGTTAAAGATAAAGATAAAAAGCTCGCAGCCTTGGCTTTTGAAAAATTACACAGGCATGTTAGGGATATTAGCTCGCCGTATATCTTGGCCTTGGCGCAGGATAATGATCCAGGTCCGGATAATTTCAGGGACAGATTGTTTGAGAAGGCCATTTTGGAAATTGATGAAGCGCGTGTTGAGGAAATTGTTGTTTCTGATTACGCATCAATAGAGCACGGGCGGTACATGATTGATAAGATTAAGAATGAACTCGGCGAACGGTTTGTCCGGCTGTTAATCGATCCTTGCTTAAGCAGTCGTCTTGAAGAATTCATTGAATTCGCCAGGCCGGTAGTTGAAAGAACATCTGATATTCAACCCTTGGAATTAAGAAATGTCTTCAGGCAAAAGCTTGGAATCAAAAGAGTGTATCGGGCGGTTCTTTTGAGTGACGAGGACATCAAGGTAATCCGGCAGAAAGGTTTTATGTGTGATTTATTGAGAAACGGGAAAAAGGTTGATGATTTATTGCAAGCAGGGCGTGAAATCCTGGGTAATACAATGAAAAAAGTCCGCAGTCACAGGGCCTATGCAAAACTTGAGGGCTCAATGTTTATCAGCGTCAGTGAGTATCCATCTGCTGCGATGATGGCCGCGACGGTGAAAATGAGAAAAGAAAAAGGACGGGAGCCCAAAGGGTACTCTTGGCATTTGGTCCCGATTGATATGCCCGCATATGATTTACTGCATTACGGCTGGCATCTGACCCCTGAGGCACCGATGGCAGGGCGGATGGCAAATGAAACCGAGAGTTATGATTTCAGCGATCCGGGTATCGAGGGTTTGGCTTTTCTTAATATTTCAGGATCAGGGGTCAAGATTAATGAAGCTACTTCCTTCACACTGGAAGATGTCCCGGATCTTAAGCCTCATGGGCAGGCGTATAAAGGCGATATGATTACGTTGACAGAAGATGTTTATGAAGGGAATAGGGATTTATTTTTCCCGCAGGATTCAGGCGATTTGTATCTCATCTTGGGGCATGAGGAGGAATCCTCATCAGACAAGAAGGCCGCGAGAAGGCCGCGGTATGTCAGCCTGCCTTATTTAGGGAAGGTCGTATTGATCGGGATCCCACAATTGGAGGAGAAGACAGGGCAAGGCCTTTGGATCGGCGAGCATTTACGGCATTATGAAGACTTATTCCAACAGCTTAAGATCCAGCCGGTTTTTATTGATGCGCAGTACGCCTATGACAGGTCTTATGTGTTTGAAAGGATTGAACAGGTACATAAAGAATGGGAAGGTATGCAAGGCGATCATCAAAATAACCAGGTAAAAACGCGACGCGAGGACATCCCGCTTGGGGTGATCAAGTTTTTCAGCCAGCACAATGAAGGCTTTTATGTACTGGCGGATATCCAGGATGAAGTCATTGATGCTGCGACCAGAGCGCTTTATCGGGGGGGCAAAAAAGATTTCCGTTCGATCCGCGTGTTGTATGTGAGGCCGTTTAATCAACGCGGCATCTCCGCACCCGCTCTTATTATTTTGGATGCGGATACAGAAGAGATTGTGGGCTATTGCGCTTACCGTCAAGATGAGAAAAATAATCCGTATCGTTTGAAGATCAGCGTTGTTTCTATCCCTATTGATTTTATGGGTGAGGGCTTGATGCAAAGGGCCTGGACGCTGCTTCTTTTGAAATACAACAAGCCTTTATTATTTATTTCGCCGGATGAATGTGAGATCGGCAACCGCGTTTACGAACGGCTCGGGGAAGATTCCCGGCTGCATGTCACCAAAATGCCGACGGAACGGGATGCGATGTATGTCTTCAGGCGAGCTAAGAAACAGGAAGAATATAAGAGCCCACGGCGGATCAGCCTTGAGGTATTTAGAGAAGAAAGTAAAAGCATTAAGCGCAAGAGTGATGAGCGTCATGATGTAATGGTTGATGCTGAGATCAAAGGCAAGCGGCGCGTGCTTTGCCCGTACGTCAATTGGGAGTTTGCCAGAGAAGTCCCCTGGCAAGAAGTCATTAAGGATCCGCAAACACAGCCATCGGGGCCATGTTCTGATAAAAATGTCGTTGCAGAGTTTGGTTCCAAGCAGAACCAACAGAATTATTGGGCAAATCAAAAAGATCTCAGACAGGAAGTTTTAGATCTTTTCAGGGATATTGCCGCAAGCAGTGTTGTGGATAAGGATGCATTGCGAGATAGGCTCTGCGAGATGAACATGACCCTTTTGCTCGGGAAAGACCGGAACAGGGTGTATGTACCGCGTTTTTATCTTGATAAAGACCCCAAAGAGATTTTTGACATCGCCGGTCAATTGCGTGATATCGACGGAGCGAAAGATATGGACGCCTATGTGCAAGTCCTGACAGAGGTCCTTTTGAAATTTATTCAAGGATACGATGCCACGTCCCGTTTAGAGGATGTTATTGATTTGATAGCTGAATTTTCCTTTAAGACAAGAACGCATTTGCTCTGGATGTTCCAGTGCGGCAATGAGTCACTGACGATGAATATCATTAATGCCATGTTCCGTTTATGCGGATTAAAAGGTGTGCCGCATAAGGTCGGATTCGGCGTCCACATGGCGCAGAGTAAAGCGCGGCATGAATTTTTAAGCGCTGTTAATAACGGATATAACCAAAGTTGTTTTGTTGACGCACTCAAGGAATTAGGGCCGGAATATGAGGAACATGCTGAACATATCATGATGAAATTGGTTGCCCGGCGCTTACCCGGTTATGACCGGCCGGCGCATAACATGGGTGAGGTGCGCGACTTGATCGGACAAGCGGCCTACGATGACATCGCCGGGAAGATTTGGGTTGAGCTTAAGGAAGTGGGCCGGACCGGATTTATCTGTCACGTTCCTGAAGGGAATCAACGCACGCCGGAGTCGTTCCTTTTAAGCAATCTTTCCGACCGTGACTTGAACAAGATTTGGGTCGGGGCCAAGGCCAATGTGCCGGCTGAGAATTCAAAATGTTGGACGCCCTATACTCCTTTACCCTTTTCCAGAAAGTTCATCAGGGAATTTAATTCCAGTGTGCGTTACTTGAGAGCCAAAGATTCACATGTCTTCCCTGAAGGCAGAGAGGACAAAGGCCGGACAAGTGTATTCTTTTATCCTGTCGGCTATAACGAGGGCATTATAAAAAGGAGCATGTGTTATGGCACGTTGTCATTGGCTTCAGCTATGCTGGCGCAGGGATATGATGTGCTTTATATCCCCATACCCCGACTATTTTTCAGGCAAATACCTTTTGAAATGATCCAACGATATGAAAAACAGAGTATTGATCCGTATCAGCCGGCTCAAGATTTGCTTAAGGGGATCATGGGGCAATATGTCGCGGATATTGATCAATGCGATTTTCATTTGACCTTTTATGATATGTATGTGCAGGAGATGATCAAGACTGCCGAAATTCTGCGTGCGTGTTATCCCGAGGTCAAGATCTTTGTAGGAGGCCCGCACATTACCAAGAACAAGCAGACTGTCGCGGAGTTATCCAAAGTTGGCGTCAATGTATGGGTCAGAGGCGACGGAGAAGTAGTTCTTCCCAGGCTGGTGGATGAATTGAAAGATAATAAACCCTCTTGTGCGATTGCCCCCGAAATAATGGAAGCGTTCCGGGAAAAATATCACGGGGTGGCGTTTCATTTTGGTGGAGATAAGGCAGATGGGATCGAAATTAAGCCGACACAATATAATTTATTGTCAGAGGAGGAGTGGAACGCTCTTCCTTTTGAAGCGGAACTGACAAGATACAACACCATTATTCGAATAAGTTCGACACGGGGCTGTCCGCGGCATTGCAGTTATTGCGCCGAATGGAGAAAGCGTGTGCTCACATTAAGGCCGCAAAATGTCGAGGCTATTTTAGACTCCATCGATGCTGTTGTTAAAGACGAATGGGAGCAGCTTGCCACAAGAATAAGGGGTGATATAGCGGGGGATTTAGGAATCACCAGATATTTTAGCGGTGAAGAAGAACAATTGCTGCGTGCGTTGATAAATTTTGGAACCCATCAGGGCAAGCGGGGCGCAGGTCATGAGCGCAGAGAATTGCTTGCCATGGTTTCGCGGATAGAGGGGATCCTTGAGGATAGTTCCAAGAGAGATGAATTCATGACAGAGTGGAATCATAAGGGGATGGCTTATGGCCCTCAATGCATGCAAACAGCTAATTTGCTGATTTTAAATTTAATTGAGAGAGGAACAATGCAGAAGCATTTTAAACGACAGGTTGATTTTATTGATAATGATCTATTGCTGTGTAAGGAAAATACAGGCCAAATCGTTAATAAATATTTAGGAAAAAAACAAAGCGGCCAATGGGAAGCTATCAAAGTTGAGGGGGGCATGACCCATGTTAACGTAATTTCCCAAAGGGCGGATGAGATGCTGGATATTATAAGGGCTTTATCCCCCATGGACGTAGGGCTGGAGAGCTTGGATGAGGATGACTTGGATGAATATGGCAAGGGGTTTAAGCCTCAAGCGGCGATGGAGGGATTATTAGCTGTCGCGAAAAAGAAATTATTGATGACGGTCTTTATCATCATATCAAATCAAAATACCACGCCGCTGCGGTTGATAAGGTCATTAAGCAGATTGGTCCTGCTCATCCTTAAGTCCTACGATGATGATTCAGAAAAATTCCTCATAAGAAATGGAATGACCTCAACGTTCACGTGGCCGCTTTTGGGAACAGGCGCCGGAGACCAATATGCAAGAGGGGGAGACGGCCGCATTATCGATGATTACACCAATGAAAGATACTTAATGCGGCCGCTCTGCGTCAGTGTTTATCCGGATGACCTGTTAGCTCGCAAAGTGCTTCTTGAACATCAAGAAGCAATTCAGAAGAATACCGGTGAGGTGGATGTTGATGTCTTAGAGAATTTACGGATTTTCTTGGATGTTGTTAAAGATTGCGTGCAGGCCTTGGCAGATCATAAACAAAGGCAGAACTATTCAGAACAATGGGAAACAGCTGTCAGGTTTTGGTCAGAAATTGAAGCCGGGTTGCTGCATGAATTGCGGGATAGGCCCAAAGAGCTTGAAAGAGGTTCGACATTAAGATCGCAACTCAGGAAGAAAGTGAATGAAATATCGGCCATCGTTCGAGAGAAAGGCGATGTGACTCTTGGTGAAATCCCGAATCCGGATAAAGCCTTGGTTGAGGCGCAAAAACAAAGCCCCGGCCGGGCCAGGCAGAACAGGCAAGAATTATTGGGAGAAATTCCACCTGAATTGGCTGCCGAAGGCCTGGATGCCGAAACCTACGCCTATGTTTATAAATGTGTTTTGAAACAATTCTGGAATTATTATATTTTTCAGCCGGGTGAACTGGCCGAGATTTTGCCTTCGATGATCGTAAGTATCTGGCGGGATATTCAGGCGAGAGCGAAACTGCCGGATATACGTAATTTAAAAAAATATTTGATAACCGCTTGCAAGTACAAGATTCTACATAAAGCCAGGGATATTAAAATTCATGCAAGAAAAGAGGATGCGGTCCGCCAGCGCCGCATGGCCATAATTGAAGAGAATCAGGAAAGACAGAGAAGGGCTGAGGTATCAAGGGAAAGAATTGAGAAAATGCTGAAGTTATGCTCGCCCGCGGCTCAGGTCGTGCTGAAGTTAAGATATGTTCATAAAATGCCTTATGCGCAGGTGGGCGGTCTTTTGGGCAGGGGTAAAACCAAGGAAACAAAGGAAGTTGGTCTCAGAACTTTGGTTTCAAAGATTAGAAGACTTTTCAAAAAGGATGGCCATGGGTTTGGTTTCGAATTGTGCAGTAAATCAAGCCGGCCGTGTTTGCAGACTGGCTGGTGGGAGAGATTTCACGAACTAACAGTTATGTTGTCTTCTCCTGAAGAAAGCAGGGAAATGGCAAAAGAAATTCTATTTTTGATCGGGATGGCATGTTCTGCCCAGCAAAACTGGAAAATCTTTCAAAATATGCCAATGATCAATAATGTCTTTTATATGGCTTGGGTGACCGGCGTTCCGGTTTCCTGGCTCTTTTTCGGTTTCAATGAGCCGGATTGGGATGAGGTCCGCCGGCAGTATAAGAATAAAAAACATGACTTCACAAAACCAGTTGATTTTACTCGCGTTGACTTCGGGCCTCTGGTGGATGAGTTTATTGCGGGCCTGATTAAATTCAGAGAACAGGAAAAAACCGGCCTCAAATTGAGCGTTGCGGGGCTCCCGGAGAGCCAGGAGGCAGCCCATCACCGCCCATCGGCCCATCCCTTGATCCCTGTGACACAGTTATTAGCCGCAATGGTGAGTTTGGCCATCGGGATTTTTACATTGAATCTAAGGCCGTTTGTGATGTTTATGCGGGTGTTCTGGCTGTCGTATAAAATGGCTTTCAAGCGCCTGGTCGAGACCGGGCCTCCGGCATCCAAGGTGATGCTCGATTCCGCAGATTATCGAGGCATTGTGTTAAGGTGGTTTGTAGCGCCTCTCGCCGCTTTGTTTATCCCTGTCGCCCGCGGCCTAAATGCCAAGGGCAAAGTCCATTGGATCTATCCTTATTTAGTTCCCCAGAATATTCCTCCTGCCGTCATGCGATCTATTTATGTGCATGAAAAATCCGAAGGTGAGATCGCCGGGCTGAAAGCCCAATACCGCCACGCCAGTGATCTTGTCAGGTGGTTGGAAAGCATTTTGTTGGACCGTTTGGTCAAGGAGAACCGCGCCGTATTGGCCAAATATGAATTAACCAAACCCCCGGCCCAGGGCAATCCGCTGTCTTACGACGCTGTAAAGTCCAAATGTGATAAGAGCATGACGGACATGATGGGAAGGATGTACGAGCACTTTGGCGTTCAGGGATTTAAGATCAGAGTCGCGACCCATCAGGTCTCAGACCTGTTCGCTTATCCCGAGGGGCATTTCTTTATGGTGGTGACTTTTCTTGAGAGCGGGAATGTTTATCTTATTGATCCGACATTTATTCAGTTCTTTAATCCTCATGAAGAAGAGAAGTTTAGTGAGCCCGGCCGGATTATAAAAAAGATGCCTGATAATAGATGGGCGCGGCAGCTTTTAATTCAGGGATATGTTGCCTTAACTCCCGAGGTGGCCCGAGGATATGCCCAAGCGTTCGGTATCAGCGCCGCAACGGAAATTAGTTTGGATCAGTATACTCAAGAATCAACAACAGGCTTGGTGAAGTATCCGTGCGATGTGCCATCAGCAAATAATTTACTTCCATTTTTAGGGCTGCCGCTTGAGGTCACAGAAGATTATCCTTTGGATGAGTGGGTCCTGTCGGCTGTGGATGCAGTGTTCCCGCAGACGCAAGCATATGAAACAAGTCGGTTTTTGAACAGACCCTATCCGCAAAAACAATTTTTAATTTTGGTTGACCTTGGCATGGACGAAAACCGTTCAGCCAAGAAGGGTGTTCAAGACCTTATTCAATCAGGAATTTTTAGAAATATTTATGAGTTCGAGCGGCATAAGAAAGCGTCTTATGCCGAGCACCGCGGTGAGGTTATTATTCAAACCTGGCCGAATGAAGATGTCAAGAAAGTCAGGGCCTGGAGACGCACAACAGACAGATTAAGAGAATTAAAGCCTAAGAAGGTCCGCATCAGGCAAGGGGTCGGGAATTATGCTTTGGAGAATTTCAAGGGCGATCATTTTGTGTTGGCCGGCGGGCCGGTTGACCAGGGCCATCATGTGGCCTTCAAGCGCCTGGTCGCTTACGCGAAAGAGCGGGCTGCCCAGGAAGAGAAATCCTTGCTGCCGGTCACGGTAACGATCCCGCGGGATGCTGTCTTTGTTGTTGAGCCCAGAGGTAATTGGATGATGGTGTCTTCTGTCCTGGAAAACGATGCCGGTCTTTCCAAATATTTTAAAACGCTTGATGAAGAACTTGATTCTTATCTTGTGGTGAAATCTAACGGTGAATTTATCCGTAAGGGGGACCATCCGTTGATGATATTGCGCATCGAGGCGAAGGCAGAAGATGTTGTTGCAAAATCGAAAGCAGCTTCTGGTTTAGGCGCTGGAGCATCAAAAACGGGAAAGAATAAAAAGAAGTTAAGGCATTATTTAATTCAGTCGTCGGATCAATTCATTTCCCGCATAAAACAAGCCCACTTCTTTTATTTCCGGCGTTATTTAAAATTCAGGAAAATATGGCAAAGCCAGGAAGCGATCCCCGTTGACTCGTCGCAGACCATGGCGCAGGTTTATACTCCGAACATTGCCCTGGTCGCCGGGAAATTTGCCAGGAAGGGGGCTTGGGCAAAAAAGAAAAGACGTTTTAATAAATTTATCGGTCCGGAAGCAAGGCCGTTTACTGATATTCCCGGGCTTGAACGATGTCTTTGGATTAAATCTCCCGGAGAGACTCCCCTGTGGATCGTTTCTGACGGATCGGCCGTGCTGGGATTAGGGGATATTGGGTTTAAGGGGGCCGCGCCGGTGATGCAGGGAAAACAGGCTCTGCTGAAATGGTTCGGTAATGTGAACGCGCACATCCTGCTTGTTGATGATGCGGCCAAGGTCGTCGAGGCTGTTGAGGCGGTAAAGGCGCGGTATGCTAGCCGCTGGGGGAATGTCTTGATTATGCTTGAGGATATTCAGTCGCCGGTTTGTTTTGATATTGAAGATGAACTTAATAAGAGAGGTATCCCGGCTTTTCATGATGATCAGCATGGAACAGCCATTGTCACGGTTGCGGGCGTTATGAATGCTTTAAAAATAGCCGATAAGGATTCTGAGGATGCAACCGTACTTGTTTACGGCATGGGCGCAGCCGGGATTGCCGTCGCCAGGCTGCTTAAAGAGATGGGGATTGGCCGGATAATCGGTTTTGACAGCCGGGGCGTGATATCACGGGCGCGTAGTGACATGGAATCAGAAAAGAACAGGATTAAAAAGAAACTGCTGGAAGAAGGGGTGTTGTCAGATTTTGATGGCGGCCATATACGCGCCTTCAGCGTGGCGGATGGCTTCATCGGGCTTGCCGCGCCCCGGGTGCTTTGGGACAGGACTGAGGAGTTAACGTCTTTGATGAGGCCGCGTAGTTTTGTTTTTGCCTGCGCCAATCCTTATTCTGAGTTTGACTTGGATGAGATTAAGAGACTGAAAAAAATAAATCTAAAATTTCCTGTCCAGGTATTGGGATGTGGACGCTACGGTGTCAAGACCATGAGTACGATCAATAATTGTTATGCTTTCCCGGGGTTTTATCGGGCCTTGGTTGATCTTTTTTCACAAGGAAAGATTAAAGGCGGGTTGACTAAAGACCAGATCGCCCAGGTGGCGCACAGGGCGGCTGTGGGCCTTGCGCAGCTCACCTCGGAGTCAAGGCTGCAGCAAGGCCTGGTGCTTCCACCGACATTTACACAGGGAACGTATAACTTTAATGTGACCCAAAGTGTGGCTGAAGCTGTTTATGGGGTTTATGCGGATGAGTCTGCGGCGAAAAGTAAATATGCAGATCTGCCTCAGGAGATGGTCTGGCATCACCAGGGTGTAAAAGGAGTAGGTAGGAACAAAAGGGCAGGTTTAATTGTATCCATTTGGGCTCGGGCCCTGGGGAAACTCAGGGCTTGGCTCCCTGTTCCCTCACCGGATAAATCCGGGATGGGAACTGGTTCCGGAGTGGCTTCCGGGACCGAATCCGTCGGAAAAGAAGCGGTGAAGAGGAACGAAGCACCATCAACTTCCGTGGTTGGTGATGGGCTTGGCGCATCTAAGGCGCGTCAAGACAAGTTCTCTTCACCGCCTTCCGGCGGGAATAATATTGAAGACTTAATCAGGCAGGCATCAGAGGAGTTCCATGTTTATCATTTGGCCCACGCGCTTGATATCTTGAGCCGCCTGCCGTTCGCGGCTGATAGTCCTGGGCGGGCGCTCATCGACGCATTGGTTGCCCAGTATCCGCCGCACGTATATTCCGTGGCTAAGGGCTGGAATGGTTCCGATGTTGAACTGGAGGAGCAGACTTCATTATTCAGGACGCTGGAGCATACGTTTAATAGTTTATATAGATGGGAGGAGCATAAGAATACCCCTATTGAAGAATTTGATTTAAAGGATATCAAACCTCCGGCATTCTGGAAGGGAGATCCGAGTGCGGCGTTAAAAGAAAATGATCTTCACGCGGGGATGGAGTCTTTGCGTCAGACCTTGGCCCAGCTTTTCCCCAACCATGAACGCCCGGGGACTGCGGATGTCTGGACGTCGTATAAGCAATTACAGGAGCAGATCCTTTTAGGTAACAATGAATGTGATGCCAGCCGCAAGCCGGCGAAGCAATCTGAAACGATCAAATATTTGATCGATCATCGGGAGGAATTTTTTAGGTGCATTCAGGATAACGAAACCCAGAGCATAGGTATTATGCTGGATAATTTTGGCGGGGAGACATTCGCGATCCTTGTGGAGGCCTGGCTGCTTTTAAAGGCCGGCAAGCAGGTTGTCATTTACGCTAAACAGGAACCAACGCTATTCACTGATACGACATTGCCTGATCTGCATTATGCGATTGGTGCGGTGGACGCTGTTATGCAGGAGCATTTCATTTCGGTGGAAGGCGTCTCTTTGAGTGATTATGCTGGATCCGGCGCGCTTGTGTTAAGGCAACTGGAATATCCATACCTTTATGACGGCCGGATGGTTGACGGGCACAGGGCCGTGAGTTGGGATTTTGGATATTTTGCGCGGCATGACATGGTCATTATCGAAGGCGAGCTGCAGTACGGTGATTTTATGCGCGAGCAGGTGCGCCGTGTTTGCGGTACGGTTAAAGGCGTTGAGACTGTTGATGAAGGTCTTTTGAACCCTTATGAGAAAACCGTGGTTGTCCTGCGCAAGGCCAATAAACATGAACGTGAAATTATCATCAAGGACGGGAACGTATCGCTTAAGCAAGAGGACCCGACCGAAGGTGAATTTGTTGTTCAGGTTTTGAGTCCCAAGGAAAAAGAAGGCCGTCAGCTTGACTTCTGCCCACCGAAACGGGCGTACATGATTTTAGCTCTCGGCTTAATCATGGTCTTAGGCGGTATTCAGGCCTTAGCCTTTATCCCCGCTGCCATGAACGCCTGCGAACTCATCCTTTTGTTTGCGGTTTGCTTTGTGCTTCCTTTGGTGGCGGTCTTCTACATTACAGAGCCGGTCATTAATATTTTGCATGAACTGGGGCATTTATATTTCTACAAGAAACACAATGTCCCGGCAAAATTGGTCTACCGCAAGGGAAGCCATCCCACATTTTATGTCGCAACTCTGGACGGAGGTAAATTCGATCATCTGCCGCTTAAGGCCAGGATCGAGATTTACACCGGCGGCTTAAGGGTTGAGACAATGATCTATGCCGCCATTCTCTTATGGCTGATCATCAATCCCTGGGGCAGTGCTGCGTTGATGATGGGCATCCTTCCTTTCAGGACATGGTTTATTCTCTCAGCGTTTTGGTGCGCGGCTGTCTTTATTGTCTTTTTTCCGCCGTTCGATTTTATCGGAGACGGAAGAAGCGACATGCGTTGTGTCCTGGGAGAAATCCTCTGGCTTAAATATCAAAAAGGGCCTAAGCCGGACCATGACGGTATTAAGAAATTTTATGCCAACCTGCATCAGGGGTGGCGGCGGCTAAGGGATTTCTTTGACAAAATGCGCGGCAAGAGCGGCCGGGTGGGCCGCGGGTATCACCGCTATGAGCACGGGATCGAGGAAGGATTCCTGGCTTACTGGGTCGCGCGCCAACAAGGTTATTCAGCGCATGATATCCTTGAGTTGGTGGTGGCCGCCAACCTGCACGATTATCATATCCGTCCTGAACATACCCCGCCTGATGTTGAGCGGACGATCAAACAGATCAATTCCAGCAAAACATTGAAGAGGATCATTAAGAAGCTGGGTGTTGATTTAGATGAAGTGCTGCTTCTGATACGTCACACAGAGCCGGACTGGAATGAGGATAAGCAGGCAGCGTTTGAGCGTGAGCTTGAACAGACGCGCTCAGGCAAGGCCAGGGAATCTCTTAAAAAACGGGCTGAGCTTCTGCGGTTCCTGGATAAGGCTGAAGTTTATCTTTATTGCGAGCCTGAGGAAGCGCATCGGCGGGTGCTGGAATTGTATTATGTCGAGTGGGAAATGGATATCCCCGAGGCCGAGGTGATGCGTCAAACTTCTGCATTTCTTGAGAGGCTAAAGGCCGGTCCGCAGGCCGCATGCATCGACTTGTTGCCGGCCTGGGCGCAGGACAACTGGCAGAGGAATTTGGAATTTTTCAGGCAAGAAGCAGCCGAGCCAGGTTCGCAGATTGGAACCAAAAGAAAATATTCACAAGTATTGGACACAGGCCTGGCCAAAGTGGTTGTGACCTTAAAGCCGCAAGGCCGCAGGCTTAAGGCTGAGCGCGAAGATCATATCCCGGAGGGATTGCATTTTACCCAGCATGACACGATCAAGGGGTACATGGATGCCTTCTGCAAGTTCCTCGACGGTGTTCTGCCGCATCTTAAAGTTGAGCAGGCAATTAAATTAAACTTTGTGCTTCAACGTGAACTGCCGCATGCCGCAATGTTCTTCAGGCTAAGCCCGGATGAATCCTGGCCGGCAGGATTCGAAGCAAGGCTGATGAAAGCTTTCTTGTCATATAACTGCATTATTAAACGGATGACCGGCGTGCCTGAAGGTTTAGATGCCTTGCCCGAGGATAAGCCGTTAATGAGTGCTGATGCGGCTAAACAATTATTTATTGATAACGGTATTGGCATGGAAGATTTGAGGTTTAAAGCGGGAGATGTCGGCGCGCGGATCTTAATGCCATTGAGGCGCACGCTTGAGATTTTGCGCGATAAGATCCCCGGGCGAATTTACCATTCAGAATTTAAAGATAATAGGTTGATGGTTGTATTTGCTAATGAACATGGTCAGCCGGGTAGGGCGATCTACATTGTCTCGGATATGGATTTTGAGAACGGCACCTGGCATGCGGATTGGGAAAGGAGTGCGGTCAGGATCCCTCAACCGAACGGCGTTGCCGGCATCACGGCCGCCTTGGCCAGCGGTGGGATACTGGATACTCATTTCATCGGCGCGGAATTTGAAGAACCCCGGCCTTACAATGCCCATGGCCTGGACCGGCTTGTTCATTCCAAGCACAAAGGCATTTTATCTGACGCGCATGCGGATATTGAGGTTATGACATCACCGCGGACGCTTGTTTATGGCCGTATTTTAATGATGCAGGGGGACAGGCGGCCTGTTGTGAAAGGGTATAAAACTGACTTAATCGACGCTGCTTTGGCTATTGTTCGTCAAGCTGTGCGTGACAGGTTTAAGATGTATTCCCATATCAAGAAATATTTTGAGTCCCGAAAAATGTCCCAGGAAAAAATAGCCGACACCCTTATGTTTTTAGAGCAGATATTCAGCTCGAAAGTATTTAAAAATTTACTTAAGCCGAGGGGTTTCGGCATTGTCCTGTTGGGAGCCAAGCGGACCCAGAAGTTGTTCGTGCGTTATGACAGGTCGGATCAGTATATTTTCAGTCATTTTAGTCCTAAAAGACGCGCGGTTTATTTCCGTAAAGCAGGATTTAACAGAATAGTTCAACGCCCTGAGGTAATGGTTTCTTGTCTATTAAGGGAATTGGTGCTCATGGCCATTGAGCTGGACAAAGAGGAAGGCGCCTCCAAGCAGCAGTCATTACAGGCAAAGGCCCGGGCCTTTGGATATTCAAATCACAGAGGCCAGGACTTTATTGGCGATACGGTTGAATGTTTTGCGGATCACCAGAATTTAAATAAAATTGTCACAGACTGTGCTGTTGATGAAAATAGATCAAAGTTTCAGGGGAATTACCCGGATGAGATGATCGCCATGATAGGCTGGCTGGAACAGCAGACCCAGATCCGTCTAAAGATCGAGGTGGATTATGGCTGGGGGAGGAACAAGACGGCGCATTTGTATGTTCCGGAGGTCTTTACCGGTTTAAAATACGGAATGATCGAGGTCGTCAACGGTTCGGACTTCAGGTTTTTGCCGCATATGACCCCGTTTGATCTTCCGGTCGTGGGTTTGACTAAAAAGGAACAATGCCAGCACGCGATCGAGACCTTTTTTGTCTTTCCTGTTCAGGAGGCACAGGCCAGGGCCAAGAAAATGATGACGATGCTTCCGCCTGAAATGGCAGCAGAATTCCGAACATTGATTGAATATAAAGGGGAAAAGCGGGCGATGGAAGATCTGCGTCAGGCCTTGCTGGGTTTGCTTGAGATCAATAAGCTTGAGGCATTTGCCCATGCGGGAAAACTGGCCAGGGTCAATATTATCGGAAGGATTGATTTTGATTATGATGAAGGGGATGAAGATGCAGAAGAAGATGATAATCCCGATGATGAAGACCCCGGAGATGAAAATTTTGGTGATGAAAATGACGACGATCCATCCTGGCCGCATGACGGAGGTCCGTTGGACGGTGAGGGCGGGGGCGGTGTTTTGGCGGGAGGCGTCTGGCCGGTCTTTCAGCCGTTTTACAATAGACTGGCGGTCAAATTTGGTAGATTCGTGGGCTGGGCCTTGGCCCCGGCGGCTGTAGAATCAGGGCCGATCGGCATCATTCTTCTCTTATATTGGGCCTTTGGGTTGAAGTTTGCCTTGGCTCCGCCCGTTTGGGTGGTAGCTTTGATTCTTCAGATTGCCTGGCATTTCTTTCATTTCTATCAATGGGGCGAGTCACTGGATAGCGGGAGTAACCCCTGGAAATTCGCATTTTCTTCGGCCAAGTTAACAATAACTGTACTTGTCCACATCCTTTTGGTCTCGGCTTTTAATTCAGTACCCGGCTACTGTTTTTGGGCGGCTGTCCTGCCGCATGTGGCTATGAACACATTGCTGATTTATGCCCCTGAAACCGAGCTCAGCACGCAATTTTCCCAGCCTGTTGAGAAAATGATCAGTGAATTGAAGCAGGAGCGTATGAAGACCGATTATATTCATCGCCCGCGCAAGAGATATAAAGGCTGGCCAGCGGCCGTATCGGTTTTTGGCAGCGCCCGGATCCCTGAGGGAGATGATATGTTTGAAGATGCCAAGCAGTTAGGCGCAGAGCTTTTTCATGCTGGGCTGGCTATCCGTACCGGGGCTGGCCCGTCCATGATGGAGGCTCCTTTGATCGGCTACAGGGAGGCCCGACGGCTGGCCGGGGTTCCGAAAACGCGTAAAAATATGACCCAAGGTATCCGTATTAAGCTTCCTTTTGAACAGAGGACCAGCGAGCACATTGAATCCATTTATCATTTTAAGCATTTTGTAACCCGTAAGCGCGGGCTTTACACCAACTGTTTGGGTGTGGTTGTTTTCCCCGGCGGCTTTGGGAGCGTTGATGAACTTTTTGAAGTTTGGTTTAGAGGAGTCCCGTTAGTCCTCTTTAATGAAGATTATTGGAACCCGCTTATTGATTCCCTCAAAGAAAGGTGGAAGAGCTTAGGGCTTGATGAATATATCCCTGAGGTCACCTGGCCCAAAGTGACCAGCAAGGTTAATAAAGCCGTAGAGTATATCAATGAACATAAGAAGCGCTATCAGCCGGCTGAGTCCTTGGAAGTTCTCCATGAAGCCAATGCGGAACTTGAAAAGAGTCTTTTGGAATTTAAAACATGGCCGGAAAATGTGACTTTCCTCGGTGAGACGATTCTTCCGGGTTGCCCGTGCGCCAAGATTGCCCAGGAATTATCCGGCATGCTGGCCGAGGAAAATGTTCCTGTCTGTTTGGCCACCCGCAATATGTTATTAAGAACCGCGCTCGAAAAGGGTGTGGGCAAGCGCAAGGATCTTTTGCAGGCCATGACAGTTATGCCGGAGGAAAAAAATGTTGCGGTCGATATTATTCCGTGGAAGAAAAAAATTGCTACCCGTCACATGTCCAACCATCATATTCTGATCACCGAGAATTCAATGGCGGTGGTGTTCTTGCCCGGACGTTTGAAGACGATGAACAGGCTGTTTGATCTTCTGGCGGTAACGCAGACGCACAAGGTTTTCCCGCGGCCGATCATTTTGGTGGGGCGTGCATTTTGGCAGCCGATCAAAGATGCGATCGTTAACGCTGCGTTCGGCTATAAAACGCATTCTTTGATCAAAAAAGAAGACGCTGATCTGCTTCAGGTTGTGGATACCGCCGAGGAGGCCATGGCCATTATCCGCGCGCACCGGCAGCAATTGATCAAGGAGCAAAGAGAGAGACACGATGATACAGAGGGGAAAGATGACCCTTGCGCGAAGAAGAGTGAGGAGCCGGTAGACAGAAACCAAATATTAAAAGAGATTTCCCGTGTTTATGAAAAGATTTGGCAAGGGGATGTTGTCAACGGTTTCCCCAAGGAAAAAGACACGGCTTTGTGGTCCACATCGGATGGCGTGTTTGTTCCTTCCGGCGTTGAGGCGGTCGGCCGGGCGTTTGAAGCGGCAGGGCTTAAACCCGGCGAGAAGGTGCTGGACTGCGGTATGGGGGATGGCCGGGCCGCTTTAACAGCGGCCTATGGTTTTGGAGCTGACGTCAAGGGCCCTGAAACAGATGAGCTGCTTTTGGAAGTTGTTAAAACCGCCGAGGGGATGCTGCAAAAAGGAAGCGCTGAGCATAACATTTCGCTCGCCGGTGGCTGTTTAGTTCCGCACACGGGCGATTTTATGGAAGAGACTTTCTCAGACTATGACGTGGTTTTCTATGCGGATGCCGGCGCCCGTGTTCAGTTACAGGGGACCTTTATTGATAAATTGGCGGCCATGAAAGAAGGGAGCCGGCTTATTGTCTTTCGCAATGGCCCCTTGGACAGGCGGCGTTTGCCGTTTATGAAATTGGTGCGTACGGTCCCGTCCGATGAAAAGTATTTCCCGACGCGTATCTTTGTTAAGACTTCGGTTACTCCCGAATCCCAAGAGCAGTTGACTGAGATCCTGAATAATCCTGTTGGGCGGTATTCGGGCGTCAACGTTGCTCCGGACCGGGCTTTGATTTTTTGGCAGCGGGTTAAGGAGTTAACGGAACAGGTTCCTGTTTCATCCGGCGATAGGTCAGTTGTCTTATGGCTTAATAAGATGATCCTTCCTAATATCAATGCTCGTGACATGCAGGCGTTGAAAATGCTTATTACATCCAATAGGCAGGCTGTTCCTGATCTTCGGACTGAGAGCGTTCAACTTAGTCAGCCCATTATGGTCCCTTGGGGCGCTGAGACATTTTCTATCGAAAAGATTTTTGCCAAGGGAGTTGTCTTTGATGCAAGCCAACCTATTCTTTCGCATCGAGGCAGGGGATATACACGTGAGAGATATGAGATAGATGCCCAGGGGCAGATAGAAATATTGCCTGATCATACATCGCCCCAGGGGTGCTGCTTATTGAGCGAGGCTTTGCGTGATTTTGCCGTTTCAAATCAAATGTGGCATTCACAACAGTTGCGCGAACAAAATATCCATGTGCGTTATCCTCTAGGGCTAGGATTCTTCCCGGGCCTTGTATATGATTTCCCTGGAGAAAAAGGCTACGAAGGGAAGCGTGAACTCTTGGGATTTGTCCTCTACGGTGTGAGCCGAATTCAGGAATATCGTGCGTCTACATTTTTTATACACAGTCAAATAGAAAGATTTTTAAAGGCCATGTGTGAAGGGGGATATATGTTGCAACAGCTTCACAGCGGTGGTTTCACGCATAGTTGGTATCATGCCGGACAGTTTTTAGACACGCCGCCTGTTGTCTTTGATGTGGGATCATCGAAAAGTATTGATCTTGACGGTTTGACCAAGGATCAGTTCCTGGCTGAAATCATTTGTAATTTAAATTATACCATTAATAAGATGGAACAAATTAAACGTGTACTGCCATCAGCATATCATTCTGTTGCCCAAGGGTACTTGCGTGGCCATTCCTTACCTGTTGATGAAACTCTCCGCAAGAGGGTCTCGTCCCTGGTTATGCGAGGACAGATGGAGCCTTTGGCATGCGTTCATGATGATTCTCTTCTGGATTGGATTAGAGAGACGATCATTGCCAAGATAGATTCTTCACGTTTCGCGTCGGCTTTCCCTGCCATGCAATCGCGCTGGAAGGAAGAGCATGACCGGCTCGAGAAGAAACACCTGGGCTGGTGGATCCGCTATGTCAAGGCCCCGAGAGTGGAGGAGCGGGAACATTTAGGGGCTTTGAATCGAATTATCCCCAAATTAAAAAATGGCCAGAGTTGGACCATGGCCCTGCCTGATTACCGCGATGCCCTTGAGAAATTCCTCAAGGCGCATGAACAAATTTATCATCCGGATAACAAGGAGTGGAAACCCTCAAATCGGGATGAGATTGATACTTTGGGCCGCTGGCGCTTTGATCTTGATCGTCAGTACTTATCGGCGTACACCAAATTGTTATGGCTTCGCGTTCCTTTTCTCGCCCGTCTTATCGCCCGCATTTATATTACTTACCTGCATGCCAAGAACAACTGGGACGTCTGCCATGGCAAACCGGGAGTGGTGGCCATGGCAGGAAATGAGAAAGCTGATGAATCTATTAATGCCTATGTTATTAAGGCCATGGAGGACGCTGCCCGGTTAGCAGAAGCAGATCAAGACCTCGTCCGGGTTTTACGCGGGATGCGCGCGGCGGCCTTGGGGCCGGGGCAGGAAATGCCTGATGTTGATGCGGCACTTTTGATTGAGCAGCCTCTGGATCAAACCAACCGGCTGGAATTGATCAGCCATCTTATTAAGCTGGCAGGTATTCGGCTCGGCCGCGACGAGGCTGTCAGCGAACAATTTGCGCGCCAGTGCACGCGCCTGCCGCATTACTATGATGTCTTTGGCGATTATCCGCGGCTGAATCCGTATGTTTTCTCGGAGAACATCAACCGCGGGTTTGCCACGCGCGTGGATTGGTTTGACGGAAAGGTCCATAGTGAGGTGAGGAAGGCTGTCAGGAATGCCCGCCGGGACGGCCGCAAGGCAGAAGTGCTGGTCATCGGCGCCGGCTTGCTTTATGGTTTTGATTTCGGCATGGTTTTTGAAGAGTATATGAAGGACATCAATTTAAGCCTGGTCAATAAAGAGCGGCTTTCTATGCCGCTACATGAAATACAGTCGGAATGGAAGATCCATGAATATTCGATGTTACGCAGAGAGTTTGATCGTGAGCGCATGCAGAGGTATTTAAAGGATTTTCATCAAAATGTGATCGTGCATGATGTGGAGAAGGGCCCGAGTTTTGAAAAACGTAAGGATAAATACGATATCATTATTGTTGCCGCGGCGACGATGGAGTATCTGGAAAATAAATGGCCGTTGTTGCAGGCACTTAAGTCTGCCTTGCGTAAGGACGGGGCGGGTTTTGTTACCCTTATTGACAGTGTAAGGTTCGTTGGTATGTTGCCCGAACAGGCTTGGGCGCTGTTGAACGAACGCGATGGCATTGCGCAATATGATTATGCAGGAGGTGGGCTTGTTATCAACAATAAGGATCCTAAGATTGGGTTGCCGCCTGCCAGGAGAGTGGACAGAAGACTGATGGATAAAAATGATCCAGCCATCCGCTTAAAATTGCCGCCGCGATGGGAGTGTACGTATTGGTTGCAAATCCCCGGATTTGAAGCAGGTATGCTTAGCTGGCAAGGTGTTACGGATTTGGCCCAGTGGCTGAAGAATAAATTTATGGCCATACCTGTTTGGCGGATATTAAAGGCCTTGGGTGAGTGGATGCGGGAATTGGCCTGGGAGATTTGGCGCAGGGTGGTGTTTATGTTTGTCTCCATCAAGCGTGTAGGCGGGACGATCATTGTAGGTAATGCTGAAGAAATGTCCATTCTGCAGCGTATTCTCGAATTTTTCAAAAAATTCGGGACAGGTACTATTTTTCGGGAAATAGGGACAGGTACTATTTTTTCCAGAATGGGGAAAGATCCTGTCTCCCCAAGGGACGGAGAAAATACCGTTCGGGAAAGCATATCTGAGGATGGGGAAGAAAGTGAAAATATAGTACCTGTCCCTAATTATGGTGCCTCCATGATGATTTCGGCTGTTGTGGTCACCTGGGCAGACTTTGCCTTGAAGGATCCATATAAGGCCCCGGATATCATCCAGAGGCAGGCCGAGATATTGAGGAAATACATAAAATATTGCCAAACTATTGAAGAAGAACAAGATACAGCTCAGGTAAAAAGCAAGGCCCGTAGGGCTTTCAGCGAGCTGGTTTATTTGGAGAAGCAGGATCAAAACAGGGAAGTGGCTGCCATGGCCAGGGAGGCCCTGGATGGGTTGAGGCAATAGTCTGCCATTTAGATTTTAGGAATTAAAATTATTTTGAAAGAATGATTTTAAATATTGATTTTAGAAGCCAGGCTGGGCCCACAGTTCTTTGATAAAATTTTGAAAGGGAATTATTTCAATATTGCCTTTTTTTCGTGGCCGTTTTTCAAGACAAACGCAAATAAGGCGTTTAAACCGATGTTCTTGTGATATGGCTTCAAGCGAGCGCACATCATCCGGCGTGATCGTAGACTTGGCCTTGGCCTCAATGGCGGTGTGTTCATTAATAATGAAATCGACTTCAAAGCCGCTAGTGGAGCGCCAGAAGCTTAAATGAAGTTTGCGGTTGTAATCGCTGAAAGCCGTGAGTTCATGCATCAGGAAAGTCTCAAAGGCATTGCCGAATTCGGGGGTTCCTTCCTTAAAAGAAGCGCGTCCCTGAAGTTGACGCACAACACCGGTATCAAAGAAATAATACTTTGAGGAGCAAATAGGCTTGCGCCGCATGCCTTTTCTAAAAGGCGGCAGTTCACGTAGGATCAGCGTGTCCTTGAGGATCTCGAAATATTCGTAGATCGTGGTACGCGCTACCTGTGCGTCATTGGCAACCTTGGTGAAATTAACCACCGAGGCGTTGCACAGGGCGGCCACTTTTAAGAAACGGCTGAAGGCCGGGATGTTACGTGTCAGCCCTTCGGCAACGATTTCCTGCTGGAGATAGTTGCCGGCATAAGCTTCAAGATCAGCATCCGGGTTTGTGGAGAAATAGATAGAGGGAATCGTTCCGAAATTCAATGCGCGCTTAAGGTCGAAATGCCCTTTCAGCTCCTGAGCGATAAAAGGGTGTAAATACTGGGTACGGGCCCGGCCACCCAGGAGGTTCACGCCGCCTTTGCGCAGTTTGCGCGCGCTGGAGCCGGTTAAAAGAAAGAGGAGCCCTTTTTCTTCTATGAGCCGGTGAACTTCATTTAACAGTTGTGGCAGGCGCTGAATTTCATCGATGACCACCAGATTGTCACGGGCGGTGATCTCTTCGGCCAGCCGGCCGGGATTGTGATTAAGGTCCAGAAAGAGGGCATTATCCAGTAGGTTGTAGACGCGCGCGTTTTTTAGGCAATGCGCAATAAGAAAGCTTTTACCGGTCTGACGCGGGCCGAAAAGAAAATAAGATTTTTCTTTAATCAAGGCCTGCAAATCCAGCTGGCGTGGAATATAGTCTGGCGGCCCAGGTTGTTTTCTAAATGACGAACGCATCGTCATAAATTATGCCATATGACGAAAGACATGTCAAATAAAATTAATAAATCTTTAATACGGCGGGATAAGATTATGTTGACAAATGTAATAATATATTACATACTTAATATATCCCGCCATGGAAGCGTTTTCTTCTTTCGAAGAAGACGAAAAATCCCAATTTTAAGCATGAGTTAAAAGTTGTTCTTTTTGCTCGTAGCTATAAGGGAAAAGGAGAATTCCATGGAATTATCATTACAAAAATCCAGGGCGGGACTTGCCTATAAAGTTATTTCCGCGTTCGTAGCCCTTTCATTCTTATTCACGATCATTATTCCGCCGGGCGGCGCATCAGCCCAGGTGTTGCAGGGTATTTTAAACTTGCCGGCACCGGGCATGATGGTCATGACAACGGCCGCATTCACACCGCTGCATGTCAAAGGGCTCACGCTTTATCCTCAAAATCCGCTTCAGTTTGATTTTATTGTGGATACGGGCAACTCCGGCATTAAGGGTGAAGCCTTAAAGGAAGAAACCCGTAAGTTAGTTAAATATTTTTTAGCCGCCTTAACCATTCCGGAAGACGAGCTGTGGGTTAACTTATCTCCGTACGAAAAAGATAAGATCATTGCTGATTCACTCTCGCAGACCGACATGGGCCGCGACATGCTCGCGCAGGATTATCTCTTAAAACAATTATCAGCATCCATGCTCTACCCGGAAGATGAGCTCGGCCAAAAGTTCTGGGACCGCGTTTATAAAAAAGCGTACGAGAAGTACGGGACTACCCAGATCCCTCTAAACACATTTAATAAAATTTGGATTGTTCCGCAAGACGCGGTTGTTTATGAACAAGGCTTAAGCACGTTTGTGGTTAAAAGCACGATGAAGGTTATGCTGGAAGAGGATTATGTAGCCTTGTCCAATCAGAGGGACAAGGCGGAATCCCGAGCTCCTGCTCGGGATTTGGGGCTGGAGCAGCTTGATCCGGATGACGTTGAGGTCATCAGCGGCGTCACATCCGAGATCGTGCGCGAGGTCCTGATCCCGGAGATCGAGAAAGAGGTCAATGAGGGAGAGACCTTTGCCAATTTAAGGCAGATCTTTAATTCCATGATCCTGGCGGCCTGGTACAAAAAGAATTTAAGAAATACTTTGTTAGGCCAGGTGTATGTGGATCAAAACAAGACCGCCGGGATCGATCTGGAAGATAAGCAGGTTAAAGAAAAGATTTACAACCAGTATCTCGAGGCGCTTAAAAAAGGCGTGTACAACTACATAAGAGAAGATTATGACATTGCGACGGATGAAACGATCCCACGTAAGTATTTTTCCGGCGGTGTGGAGGCCAAATTCATCGCGCGCGTGCGCTCAATTAAAGATTTTGGCAAACTGGAAGGCGATGAGCGCGCGGCCTTAGAAGAAGTCGGCACAACCTACAATTCGCTTGTCGAACTGACCGAAGCCCGGGCCAGTGGGCAGGAAGTGTGGGAGAATCAGGAGAATTCCACCGACCTTTTGGTTGCGGCTGGGTTTGACAAGAGCGTTAAATGGATCACCCAGCGCCGTATCACGTATGAAGATGTGGAAAAGAACCGTGAAATCGCCAGTCCGGTCATTGAGGTTTTGGATTTTCTGGATGAATTAACGGCTCAGGGGTTCAAATCAGGCGAGATCTTAAAAAACTATTTGCTCGAGCTGCTTAAGGGCGAGATGCCGGAATATCTGGGAAGCGCGCCGCAGTTGAACGTATATGATATACCGGACAGAGCCGCCGTTGAAGCGATCATGAAGGCCAAGATTCCCGGCGGGCACGCCAGTGACCGGGGAATTCACTTGTTCACCCAGGATGCCAAGACACTGATCCATGAATTGATGGCGTTTCTGGGGTTGCGCCATACGCAGAGTGTCGCGTATGAAATCCTTATTGAGAAATGGTTGCAGGCTAAAGCCAAACAAGCTGACGGTACCATGCAGCCGGTTAATATCTCCAGTTTTTTGAGTCAAGACCAATTATCAACAAAATACACTAAGCGCCTGGCCAAAGATGGAGAAGCCAAAAATTGGCCTGATGGTTTTGAGAAGACCTTCCGCGCGACCGATGATGATGTGGGCCAGATTTTTAAAAAGTTTTACCGCCCGGAAAATCTTCTCACGCTTATGAAAGACCGCCCCATCAACACCCGCGACGTGACGTTGAATAAAAAAAGATTGGCGAAGAAAAGAAGATCGGGGATTGAAGCAAAGAAAAGAAAGGAATCAAGGAAGAAACCCGCGGAATCTATAATTAATAGAATTAGAAAGTATAGGAGAGAAGAAAGACAGGCAAAAGAAGAGTCTGAGAGAGCACAGCGACGGCATATGTCCAGTGATGATGTCAGGCAAATGATCGAGAGTAGGTTGTCCGCTGAGCACCATCATTTAATTACTGAAATGGATGTAGTAAAAGCTAAAGATTTATTTGAGCGATATGGGGATTTTCAAGTCATTTTTTATCCTGCCCAGGGTCATCGTGAACCAGGTGAAAAGGAAATTACAGTCGGTATGGATACTGATGGAGGGTTTGGAGACATGACTGAAAAAGTTGATGTAGATGAGTGGGTTGTTGATTCACCAGCACGTTTTGATATTGTTCCGCCTTCCTTAATTTTTATTCCTCTTGGACTAGGACTCTTGGGTGCATTAGCCCACCGCGCGGGCGAAGCCGCGCCGGAGGCGACGGCCCAGCTCACCGGCGCGTTGGAAGAGGCCGGCCGCGAGCTCACGGTCCACGCCGGGGACGTGGTGGATATGTCCATGCTGGAGAATTTAAAGAATTTAGTGACCCAAAATCCTGAGATTGCTATTGCTGCGGCGGCGGCAGGGTTAGGCGTTTTATTTGCCGTAGGCGTTAGGCATTTATTAGGCCTCAGAAGCGAACGGATACAAAAACTTCAGGCAGAGGAGCGAAGAAACCAGGAAGCGCTTGTTAGAGGCTGGGGAAGACAAACGGATCAATTAAAGCAAAGAATTGAAGAATTAAAAAGAGCCCACCCCGATGTTGGGCAAAGGCTGGACGAGTTTGAATCAACGCATGGAGGTTTATCGCTTTTAATGAAGATTGATTTCTTAGAGGAAGCTATAGGGATTCAAGAAGAGGGTGATGATTACGCGTTTATAGAACAGGTTGAAAAGAGCACGACGTGGGAGCGCGAAGAAGGGGATACTGGCAATTGGGTTGTTGATATGTGGACGGATCGCGATGTTAAAAAGAGCAGGACAGGGAAAACATACAGGGTTGTAAGAATTAAAAAATTTTCACGTCTTATCCCTTTTGCCAGCGGGATAGGTATTGTAGGTGTTTTAGGCGCATTAGCCCACCGCGCGGGCGAAGCCGCGCCGGAGGCGACGGCCCAGCTCACCGGCGCGTTGGAAGAGGCCGGCCGCGAGCTCACGGTCCACGCCGGGGACGTGGTGGATTTCGCCAACCTCGGCTGGCTTCAGGAGTGGAGCAGCACGCATCCTAATTTTGCTGCTGTTGTGACCGCGGCTCTGCTCGGCTGGGGCTTGTACGAAATCTGGAAGTCCAGGCGGGGCGGATTGCAAGGCATCCCGGCGCTCAGCCTTCCTTTGCCGGTTGGCGCGGCAGATATTGCCGCAGATGAGACAAGCGCTGAAGATACGCTCAGAGATCTTATCCGCGCGGCAACAACCTCGGACGGCACCACCGGCGACGGGCAAGGCGGCCGAAGCCGCATGACGCCTGAGGAAATTGATCTGATTCATGGCGCTCAATTCGGGGATATGGAAAAGGTCCAGAGCGCTTTAGCCAGCGGCGTGGATGTCAATACGGCAACATCAGATACGCATACAACGGCATTGATGGGGGCTTCAGAAGGCGGGTATGTCGATATAGTCAGGCTATTGTTAGAAAAAGGTGCTGATGTCAACATGAGGACAACCTTGGGCGTTCATGACGGCGGACAAACAGCCTTGTGGTTCGCGTCTATCATGGGGCATCCGGAAATTGTGACTTTGTTGCTGGATCATGGAGCCGACATTAACGTTCGGACGGATAAGCGCGTGGTTGATAATTCAGCTGGCCAAGAAACACCTCTTATGATCGCGGCTTATAATGCGCAGGTGGAAGTGGTTGCCGTATTGCTTGAGCGCGGCGCGGATGTTAACGCTCAGGATGAATGGGGAAGTGTTGCTTATGAGTATGCGCAAAGAGGCGGTACGCATGAATATGATAAAAAGGATAGATATGATCTCATATTAAGGTTGCTGGTTCAATACGGGGCTTATAAAGACAGATATGATGATAATAAGGCTGCACAAGAAATCGCTGTTCAGGCTTTAGCCAAGAAGGATGTCAACAAATTGCGGGATCTTTTAGCCGCCGATTTAGATGTGAATGCCCAAGATGCCAGCGGCAAAACCCTTTTGATGGAAGCTGTTTCTTGGGGCGGAGGCGATGGGATTCTCGAGGTTCTTGAGCTTTTAATAGAATATGGCGCAGATATTGACCTGGCGGATAATAATGGGCATACGGCATTATGGTATGCACAACATATCCCAACTATTGATAAGGATAAAAAGATCAGGACGCTTGAAGTTTATCAGCAGATCAAGGCTATTAACCGCGCCGGATCATACTCGGTTGAGAGGATAAAGAGGGGTGGCCGAAGGCTTTTAAAGTTAACCCATATTCAAACCAAAAGCTCGTTTACGATCATGCCACAGCGCGGGTTTACGGTTACCAGTTTCGTGACTGAGGGTGAGCGCGATATCCTGCATTATACCGAAGATCTGGAAAAGCTTAGGGGCATTTTCCTCTTGGGGCCGTGGGTGAACCGCTTGGCGCTGGAGAGGGCCAATCAAAACGGCTACGATATCGAGGCCTTGAAGGCCAGCCATCCGGATTTGGCCAAGATCAAGATCGATGCGGACGGCAATGCCAATCACGGCGTGCTGCGCGATCTGCCCTGGAGAGTCGAGCAGGTTACAACCACAGAAGAAGGCGCGATCTCGGTTACGGCGTCGGTGGATTTCAGGGATTATCAGGTCCTGGCGGCCATGTTCGGCGAGGTGGTTTATCGCGTAACGTACACGATGCAGAGCGGTGAGCTTGATTTTAATTATACGATCAAGAATTTCGGCAAGGAAACGGCTCCGGCATTTATCGGCGCGCATCCGTGCCTGAATGTGGATATCAATAACACGACCGTGTCGATGAACGCACCTAAGGTTTATCAACTGGATGATAAAAAGCTCCCCGGATGGAGAGTGCCGGTGGCCGAAGAAGGCTTGGATTTTAGCGCCTCAGAGGGCCGCTCGGTCAGTCCGGATGAGGTAAAAATGGAGACGCCGGTGTTCACTGATTTTGCGTTGGATGCGGACGGTAATTATACGGTTAAAGTTCATGATCGTTCGGATGATACGCGTATCGATATGACGGTTAACGGCCAGAGCCTGCCGCATTTTGTTTTGTGGAACACGGATACAACCGGCCGCGTCCTAGGAGCGAAGCCGATGGAGGTTGCGGCGGATCACCACAATCAATTCCTTGGAGATAATCCCGGGCTGGAACCTGAGGCGGAAAAGACCGGCGGATTCTCCATCAAAGCTAACTTGGTAACAAAAACCACAGCTCAAGAACCCGGCGGTATCGATTTTAATCCGGCGTTGTTGAATATGCAGATCAAGCGCGATCCCAACGGTGTGCCGTTGCCGCTGCCGCAGCAGCCGATCCCTGATTTTAACATTGACGGTTTTATCCCGGTCATTCTGGATATGACGCCGGTTATGAGCATTCCGGTATTATTGGGGATCGTGGATACGGGGGATGATGATAACCAATTGTCTTACAATGAGTTAGAGCCATTTGACCGTAAATTAGCCCTAAAATAGGGCATTTTGCTAAAAATTATTAATTTAAGTAAAAAAATAACAAATAGGTCGCAGGGTCAAAAAATGTTGACAAATAAGGATTTATATTATATATTTAATATATCCCGCCATGGAAGAGCTCTCCGATTCAGGAGAGTGCCTAATCTATTTTTTTACATAGTAGTTTATCTTTCTTTAATCAAGACGTGCATTTTACGTCTATATTTTAGCATATGCTAATAAATAACAGGAGGGGACAATGTTTACTAGCTTGCAAAAATCACGCTCAAGTAGGATAAACAAGATCCTGTCAAGCTGGATCGCGTTATCATTTTTATGCACCATGATCTTGCCGCCGGGCATTGCTTCCGCCCAGACGGTTCAAGGCATATTTAATTTACCAACACCGGGAAGTATGATACCTCTTTCCGCGGCGCATCTGCCGTGCATCATGCAGGGGGTTACGGTGTATTATGACAATCCCTTTCAATTCGATTTTATTATTGATACGGGCAATGATGATCTTAAAAGCAAGGACCAGATCAAGAATGAATCCCGCAAGCTGATCAAATATTTTCTGGCATCCCTGACCATCCCGGAAGAGGACCTGTGGGTCAACTTGTCCCCTCATGAAGAAAATAATATCATTGCTGATTCCTTCAGCAAGACCGAAATGGGCCGCGATATGCTCGCGCAGGATTATATCCTCAAACAGCTGTCGTCTTCTCTAATATATCCGGAAGAACAGCTGGGTAGTGAGTTCTGGGATGCGGCTTATGCCAAGGCGCAAGAGAAATACGGCACCACCCAGATCCCCCTCAATACGTTTAATAAAGTCTGGATCGTCCCTGAAAAAGCGGTTGTATTTGAAAGCGCGGTTGAGCCGACCGAGGAAAACCCCTCCCACGGCCGGACTGCGTTTGTTGTCGAAAGTAGATTGAAAGTCATGATGGAAGAAGACTATCTGGCGCTGACGCATAATTTAGAGAACGCAGAGTTGGGTACGGATCAGGTCCGAGAAGAAAATGTGGCTGAAATCAGCAGCCTTACCTCCGAGATATACCGCGAGATCATCCTCCCTGAAATAGAAAAAGAAGTTAACCAAGGCAAAACATTCGCCAACCTAAGACAGATCTTTAACTCCATGCTGTTGGCGATCTGGTACAAGCAGAATTTAAAAGAGAGCATCCTGGGCCAGGTGTATGCCAACCAGAACAAGATCAATGGGGTTGATATCGAAGACAAACAGGCCAAGCAGAAGATCTATGATCAGTATGTTGCAGCCCTGCATCAAGGCGTTTTTAACTATATTAAGGAAGACTACGATCAATATGCCCAGCAACCCATCCCGCGCAAGTATTTTTCAGGCGGGCTTAATTTTGCCGAGTGGGCCAAAGAGAATCTGCAGACCATTGATGACCTGAAAGATCCAGGGCATATCGAAACCATTGAGCGACAAGGCTGGGCCAAAAAGTTTAAGCTGGCCGTAACCTTGGCCGGTATAAATCCGCAGGATTTAAGTGCTGAATTGGCTGACGTTGGTGTGTCTGATATTAATGAGCTGCAGGATGAGACCGTTGACGCGCTGCTTCAATTAGCCCGCGATCCTAATGTGGAGTGGATTGATTATCATGATATCAATAAAGATATATTGAATGAACAACGTAATCACAATGAGTTTTCCAAAGAATTTAGAGAAGAAGTTAAAAAGATCGAGGCTTTTGCTCAAAAATTGGATGATGCCGGCAGGAGCGATATCGCAAAAATTATAAGGGATGAACTGGATAGCCTCTTGGAGGGAAAAAACGGCCGGGGAATCGATTATATCCGAGTTAGTGACCCGGGCGCTTTGGCCCAAGCTTTAGGAATAAAAGTTGATGCCCTGTTCCAAGGTCATGTCAGCGACCAGTATGGAATTCATTTATTTAATGTTAAAGCCTTGATCCATGAACTGGGTGCGGATCTGGGATTTACTGATATCGAAAATATAGCCTTTGAAACGATTATTCATACTTCCGCGACTGTTTTGCCGAGGACTGATCTCGCATATATTGTCAGCCAGTCTAACAATATATTCTATGACTTTGAGGCGGAAAAAGCCGGATATGAACTGGATAAAATCCCGACTCTTCCGGAAGCCTGGGAATCGATCACCAAGAAAATCGTTGAAAATTTCCCCAACGGCCAGCGCAAGGCGAACCTCCTGCGCGAGATGGGCAACGAGCGCGACATCGCCAAAACGGAGATGGCTCCTGCGGAGTTGGCAAAGGGAATCGATAAGGTAATGCAGCTGTTAAATCTCAAGGATTACAAGAGATTTATGACGACATTAAAGATGTCGACGAATCCCACATCATTTGTAAATCAGTTAGCAACATTAGCAGATAAAAGTGCGGATGAGGTTCTTGAGATTTTACAAGACATAGAATTTTTTGCCCCTGTTGTCTATCTTTATCGGATGAGAAATCCCAAGACAGCATTAAAGAGTGAGGACTTTAAGGATCGTGGTGCTGACGTGACTATTACTAATAAAGGTTATGATCACAAAGGTGCGGCAGCGGCCTTGGGACACGAAGAACACGAGCTGTTTCAATATTTAGAGAACAAGCGTGAAAATGCCGGGGATGTCCCATTTGTGTTTAGAGATGATATGTTTGATTTTGTTGCCGAATTTTTGAATCTGACAGGCAAGGAGAATGCAAAATCAACCGGGTATCCTGATCTTAAGGGGGTTGTCGATGATATTAATAGGAACTTTTTTGGAAGTGCGATAGACCTTCATGATATTAAATATATTTTGACCTCCGGGATAGGGGCGAACGAAATGTATTCCCATCAACTGGCTAAGTTCTTGAATGCATTGTTCGCTTCTGTGGGGAGTGGGACAAAATGGATCGTTGTTAATAATCCGGACCATATGGACATGATACCCGAAGATGCGAATAATGATAACACGATCATATTTGAGATGTCGCGTAGCGGACGGACGCAAGAGACGTTCGATTTCTTTCAGAGGACCAAGGACAGGTTTAAAAAGAGGGTCGTCGCTGCGGTACAAAATCAGCTTAGAGAAGCCGGAGAGGCACTGGCCAAAGATGGTGATGCGGTTGTTGATTCTGTTACCCAAATACCGGGTTATATCGGCGGTAGGCAGATGAACCGAAAAACCTTGATGGTAGCCGCTCCGCTCTATATGGCTCTGGCCATTGGCTACAATGATGTCGGGAAAGCGGAAGGTATGTTGAGAGAATATTTTAAGGCCCTTTACGATGCCAACCAAGAGCTTGATTATAAAAACAAGTCAGAAAGCACGGCTGTTAATATCGCTGAATTAATTCTGGCTCAGAGGGAAGTCGGGCGTAACCGCTTAGGATTTATGTTTAGCAGCTCTCTTAAGGGATTGGCCAATGAGGCGTATCAGCTTTGGAATGAAGGAGCTCAAAAGTATGTTGCAGGAGGTGTCGCAAACAATAACTTGGTGTATGAATATAATTTGGATAAGAAAGGCGATGTGGAAAGGTATCAAGCAGCTATTGAGAGCAATCCCAATCAGCAGCTGGCTATTTTTCTTTTAGATAAGAGTAGTAGTGATTATGAAAAGCAAAAAGCGGATGCTGAAGGCTTAAAAAAGAAAGGGATCCCAGTTATTATTTTTTCAGTTGATCTTCAAAAAGACGAAGCAGAGCGCAACCTGCAGGTCATTGCCAGGACCAGCGCTTTAATGCAGGATATCGTTGTTTATTTTACCTATTTGACCAATCAAGATGCCAATTCCAATCCTGCGGTTAAGCTGGTCAGGGAGCTCACGAATCTTGCCCGGGCGCATATATCAAAAGTGAAGGGGGGCGCCGGGGCAGAAGGCGTTGATATCAGGATGACGATCGAGGATTTTGCGCAGGCCATCGGAGAGAAACAAAGCCAAGATTTAGCAGCGGCTAAAGAGGCTTTGGCTGAAAAAGGCGATGTGCAAGGCGAATTAAGAGAAGAATTGCGGCCTATTACAGAGGCTCTCATAGCATTGTCCCAAGAGGTGGATGTAGCTGAGGATGTCGTAACAGGGGCCTTTATTCAAGCAGTTACAAAAAGTGTCTTGCAAATAGATGTCGGTGAGGCCGCCAATACCAATACGGCCAATATTAAAGCAGCTTTTGGTGAAGCCGCTGATATCAACGAAGCCTTAGGCCAGGAATCTCCTGAAAGAGAAATTACGCAAGTAGTGAAACAAGTCAAATTAGTTGATGAAAGGGAGCGAAGGGTTTCTATCGGTCTTGAGACAGAGGAAACGTTTGAAAGAGCACAGGATGATTTGGTTGAAGATTTAACGCAATATTTGATTGATTCCATTAGCAAGAAAGGTGAGGATTTGGATAATCTCGTCTTAACCTTTATGGAGCGGGATCAAGATAATAAAACGATTGAGGATATTGCCGCGAGAATGACAAAGGCAGCCGGGAAACTGGGCTTAAGTGTTCCAACGTTTTATTTGCCCGGGAGAGCTCATTCCGGTATTGAGGGTTTGATGGCCCGCGCTGATAGGGCCTTTAATATCTCGGTTGTTTATACCGAGGCGGATAAAACCGACAATGGAAAAGTCGAGATTGGCGATGGCATTACTGTCAATGATGCTACTTATATGTATGGGATATCAAATGTCATAAGAATGTTCTTGGGGGGCTCAAGAGGCATCATTTTTGAGATCAAGAATGATGAAGATTTAGCCTTTGTACAGCAGACCCTGGATGCGGTCATGGCCAAGTTGGAAGCAGCTTCAACTGAATTAGCGGCCCAAATTAAGGGAAAGAGGGAAGCTGTCGGTGGTATCGATTTTAATCCGGGATTGTTCTCTTTGGAAGTCCGCAGGGATGATAAAGGAGCGCCTTTACCGTTACCACAGCAGCCGATTTACAACTTGGAATTTGACGGTTTTACCCCGGTTATCATAGATATTGTGCCGATAACCAATTTGCCGCTTATGTTGCTGGGGGAATCATCAGAAAAAATTGATATTAAAGAATTTAGCAGTTTATGACCTTTTTAGACCATTTTTTGTTAAATTTGCGACTTTTTATTTAAAAATCCAATTTTAACCCTATGATTATCATTAAACAGTAGAGTGCAAAAATGTTGACAAATAAGGATTTATATTATATATTTAATATATCCCGCCATGGAAGAGCTCTCCGATTCAGGAGAGTGACTAATCTATTATTTTATATACATGTTTTTTTATATCATTTTCGACGTGTATTTTACGTCTATATTTTAGCATATGCTAATTAATAACAGGAGGGGACCATGTTATCCAGCTTGCAAAAATCACGCTCAAGTAAGATAAACAAAATCCTGTCAACCTGGATCGCGTTATCATTCTTATGCACCATGATCTTGCCGCCGGGCGTTGCTTCCGCCCAGACGGTTCAAGGCATATTTAATTTACCAACACCGGGAAGTATGATACCTCTTTCCGCGGCGCATCTGCCGTGCATCATGCAGGGGGTTACGGTGTATTATGACAATCCCTTTCAATTCGATTTTATTATTGATACGGGCAATGATGATCTTAAAAGCAAGGACCAGATCAAGAATGAATCCCGCAAGCTGATCAAATATTTTCTGGCATCCCTGACCATCCCGGAAGAGGACCTTTGGGTCAACTTGTCCCCGCATGAAGAAGATAATATTATTGCTGATTCCTTCAGCAAGACCGAAATGGGCCGTGATATGCTCTCTCAGGATTATATCCTTAAACAGCTGTCGTCTTCTCTAATATATCCGGAAGAGCAGCTGGGTAGTGAGTTCTGGGATGCGGCTTATGCCAAGGCACAAGAGAAATACGGCACCACCCAGATCCCCCTCAATACATTTAATAAAGTCTGGATCGTCCCTGAAAAAGCGGTTGTTTTTGAAAGCGCGGTTGAGCCGACCGACGAAAATCCCTCCCACGGCCGGAGTGCGTTTGTTGTTGAAAGCAGGCTTAAAGTCATGATGGAAGAGGACTATCTGGCCATGACCAATAATTTAGAAAATGCTGAATTAGGGACCGATCAGGTTGATCAAGATAATGTGGCTGCGATCAGTAATCTTACCTCCGAGATTTACAGAGATATTATTCTCCCGGAGATAGAAAAAGAAGTTAACCAGGGCAAGACATTTGCCAGCTTAAGACAGATCTTTAATTCCATGCTGCTGGCGATCTGGTACAAGCAGAATTTAAAAGAGAGCATCCTGGGCCAGGTGTATGCCAACCAGAACAAGATCAATGGGGTTGATATCGAAGACAAACAGGCCAAGCAGAAGATCTATGATCAGTATGT
>Ga0272441_10000965_pt1 | contig 62214 bp, 66 predicted proteins | sample SSMProp6N_FD_193582 | JGI IMG/M metagenome (GOLD analysis project Ga0272441, IMG submission 193582) | Marine sediment archaeal communities from Little Sippewissett salt marsh, Falmouth, MA, United States - SSM-Prop-6N | ecosystem: Environmental > Aquatic > Marine > Wetlands > Sediment ... | reverse complement strand
GTCTGTAGAAGGTGAAATTATTGCGGTTTTCCTGTAGATCACTGATAAGGGTGACTATTTCATCCTCCGTGGATTCGATAAAACTCTGTACCTGGCTGTCCATCTGGGATGTATATTCCCGTAGAGATGTGTTCATCTGCTGTTCGAGAATATTTACCCGGATAACATGTACCCCCAGGAGCAGCAGGAGCCCCGCTGTCATGGCTGAAATGGTGTAGGCTACCGAATGCCGGGCGAAGGAGCGGTTGAGCCTGTTGAAGATACCTGTACGCTCCAGCTCGCTGTCCGAAGGAATATCCGCCGACAGGTATTCAGGCGCTTTGGCAGCCGTTTCATTGAAAAAGGCTCCTCCCCTCGATTGCAGATCCATGATTATCTGCAGGCGTCGGACAAAATCCTCCACCTGAGGTCTGATGGAAGTGTAGGGCACGGCCTTATTGAAATGTTCCAGCGCAGCAATGAACCACCGGTCCTGGCGGCGAAAGGTCCACGAACGGTACACAATCTGGCCCCGGACGTCAGAAGAAAAGATCTCCTGAGCGAAAATTTCGGCTTCATGGACTTTTAGGATGGAAATAAAATACGTAGCCGGAGTGATACCATTGAGGGTGCATCTCACCGGGGCGCTTATGTATGAGTTATCGGTTTTCAGCCACCCATGAAAGGTGTCAATTATCCGCTTTGTATGTTCCTGTAAATCGATCGGCATACCAATAGTCCCTGTTTTTTCCCGGTGCGCTTCAGGCTGCACAATTAAAGCGTAATAAAACCTGTTGTTTTGTTCAAACCTGGGTGTGAAAAAGGCAGAAGTATGAATCCTGAACTGTACGCATCCGTTGCCATAAGATACTCAACCTTTCATTTTATTTCAACACCCTGAACCGGCACTATCTGTTGTAATCGGTATCTTCAGCTACTATCATTACAGCTATATGGAAGAGAGATTGAAACAGCTGAATAACCGGGCAGCAGCTCAGGGTCAATATGTGCTCTATTGGATGCAGCAGAGCCAGCGGGCTCATTACAACCACGCCCTGGAGTTTGCCGTCGACCAGGCCAATAATCTTCGAAAGCCCCTGCTTGTGCTTTTTGTCCTGACCGGCGGATATCCGGAAGCGAACCTGAGACATTACCGTTTCATGCTCGAAGGGCTGTCAGATACCATGAAAAGGCTGAGAAACCGGGGTATCCGGATGATTGTCCTTCAGGGTGAAGTCGTGAAGACGGTTGTCCGGGCGTCCCGGCAGGCCTGCATCCTCGTTACCGACCGGGGGTACCTGCGAATACAGAGGGAATGGAGGAGGGATATCGCCGGGGCAGCGGAATGTCCCTGCATACAGGTTGAATCCGACGTGGTTGTACCGATAGAGGCGGTTTCTGAGAAGGAGCAGTATACAGCCGGGACGATACGGCCCCGGATTCACAGACAATTGGAATTCTATCTATTGCCGATCCGGGGAAAAGAGCTTCTTTTTCCGAGTCTTTCCGTTGAACCGGATGTTCTCTTTCCCGGGGCAGGGACAGCGGATGCAGGCCCGGTACTGGCTGAAGGAAATATCCGGCTTATAGAAGACAGCCTCGAGCTTGATCGGTCTGTGAAACCGGTCGATTGGATCCATGGAGGGACAACGGAGGCTCTGGCAAGGCTGGAGGACTATATAGATTCACGATTGGCGTATTTCGATGAACGGCGCAATGATCCTGCTGAAGACTACCTTTCACATATGAGCCCCTATCTTCATTTCGGGCAGATATCGGCCCTTTATATTGCCCTGCAGGTCGGTGAGGCGAATACGCCGGCCGTAGCCTCCTATCTGGAGGAGTTGATTGTCCGAAGGGAACTTGCGATGAATTTCGTCTACTTCAATCCGGACTACGACAGCTATCAATGCCTGCCCGGGTGGGCCGGAAAAACGCTGCTGGAACATGAATTGGATCCCAGGCCTTATGTCTACCGTCTCAATGAACTTGAACAAGCCGGAACGCACGATGACTACTGGAACGCCGCCCAGAAGGAACTGATGAGCCGCGGGAAGATGCATGGATACATGCGTATGTACTGGGGCAAAAAAATCCTGGAATGGAGCCCGGGTCCCGCAGAAGCCTTTGAAACAGCATTGTATCTGAACAACCGGTATTCCATTGACGGCAGGGACGCAAACGGCTTTGCAGGAGTGGCCTGGTGTTTCGGCAAGCACGACCGGGCATGGTCGGAGCGGCCGGTCTTCGGAAAGGTACGGTACATGAACGACCGGGGGCTGGAGAGGAAATTCCGCATACGGGAGTATGTCAGCCGGATCGGATAGTACCTGCTTCGGGTCTTAAAAACGGTACCTGCGGGGAGTCTTCCCCTTCTCAAAAGGATTTCAGGACTGATCCAGCTCCTTTTCCCATTTGGCTATATACTGCTGATAGGCGGCTATGACCGCGTCCTGGGAAATATCGCCCACCGACCCGCGTCCCGTCCAGTTATTTCCCTGATGAACGTAGGCGGTTTCCAGCATACTCCGCAGCGATTCAATGCTGAAGGAGGGGTCGATCCTCCGGAGTTCTTCAACCTGTACCAGGGTGCTTTCAAACTCTTCATCGAACAGCTTTTCTTCCCAATCCAGTACGCCCATGTATTTCCTTCTCCCTGCTCTCTTTTCTTTCGCTTTCGTATATAGTATACTCATCATTCCTATTCACGCAAAGCAGGAATCAGATAATGCAGACAGACGATACACGGCTCACTCAAAAACGAATTTTTATCTTCTGGCTCCCCCTGGGGCTCATGTGGCTTTTCATGTCCATCGAGCAGCCGGGAATAAACGCGGTGATAGCCAGACTTGCCGACTCGAAGATCAACCTTGCGGCCTACGGGATAACCGTTTCCTTGGCTCTCATTATTGAAAGTCCGATCATACAGATGCTTACCGCCGCTACCGCCCTGGGGGACAGCACCCCGAATTACAGAAAACTTCTTACATTTATGAATATCATGGCCCTGAGCCTGACGCTTGTGCATTTTGTTCTGGGATTTACACCGCTCTACGAGTTACTGCTGAGGGATTTCATGAATATCCCTGGAGAGATTATCGATCCTTCAAGGAGTTCCTTCAGAATTATGCTGCCCTGGACAGCGGCCATCGGATATCGGAGATTGTACCAGGGCCTTCTTATAAGGCATGGCAGGACCCGGGAAATAAGCTACATCATGTTCATCCGTCTCGGCCTGACTCTGGGGACTCTGGCCCTGCTCGCGCGTTTTACGGATATGAGAGGAGCAGATCTGGGTGCCTTGTCGATAATAACCGGGGTAACCGGCGGAGGTATATCCGCCTATGTGTTCGCGAGACCTTCCATCAGGGAGCTTCCTGAAAAGGGGCGGGAAAGTCTTTTCACCTGGTCCTATCTCATCCATTTTTATTATCCTCTTCTTTTAACGAGTATGATTGACTTTGTGGCCCGTCCGATCCTCAATTACGGGATAGCCCGTTCGGCATATCCCGTGGAATCTCTTGCGGTCTGGCCGGTGGTTCTGAGTGTGATGTTTCTGTTCAGGGCTATCGCTATCTCCTTTCAGGAAGTCGTCGTGGCACTGTTGAAGGAGGCGGGAGATCTGCGGGCAATCCGAACCTTTGCCCATAGAATGGCCGGTATACTGGGATTGCTGTTTCTGCTGCTCGCGGCCGGTCCGGTCAGAAATCTCTGGTACCGGTACGTGGCGGGGCTCCAGGGGGAGCTGCTGGGATTTACGAGTCTTCCGACGCTTATCGTATCGGTAGTACCGGTGGTTGGGGCCTTCCTCTCCTATTATCGGGGCGTTCTGGTCTATGCGAACCAGACCAGGTACATCGCCCAGGCAGTCTTTTTCAATACCGCCATATTGACCCTCATGGTCATTGTGCTGCCCCGGATTCTATCGCTCTCCGGTGTTCTGGTTGCAGCGCTGACCTTTTCGCTCTGTCAGTTTTTTGAAGTCTTCTATCTCTGGTACAGGGCGCGACGGGCGGTCAGAACTTTTTCCGCAGTTGCTTAGTAATTGAACCTTGAGTTGAGGTCCTATGAATCACTATACTGTGAACATACATTGAAGGAGGAAGATGCATGCTTGAACTGCCTGTTGCCGGCGGAAATGATACCTGCGAGGTACGGCCGTCGAAGATTATCGCCCTGGGGCTCAATTATGATGATCATGTCAAGGAGAGCGAATTTCTCTTGACGAATAACTACAGTCCCGAGCGGCCGAAGGAACCTGTCCTGTTTCCCAAAACCCCGAATGTCCTGACAGGTCCTGAACAGCCGATTATTATTCCTGCTTTTCTCAGGGAATATGAATTTAAGGATCTTCGAATAGACTATGAAGCTGAACTGGCGGTGATCATAAAGGACCGGTGCAGGAATGTTCCCGAAGACGAAGCATATGCTCATGTCTTCGGGTATACCTGTTTCAATGATGTAAGCCAGCGCAACTTTCAGAACAGCGACCAGTCGGGGTGGTTCCGGGGGAAATCCCTCGATACCTTCGGGCCGATAGGGCCTGTCGTGGTTCCTCACGAGGATATCGGCGATCCCCAGAACCTGCATATCAGCTGCAGGCTGAATGGTGAAACCGTTCAGGATTCCAATACGAAGATGATGATTTTTTCCATTTCCGAGACGATTGCCTTCATCTCCCGTCACTTCACCCTGGAAGCGGGTGATATTATCGCGACGGGTACGCCGAAAGGTGTCGGCAGGGTCCATCATGGGGATGTTGTGGAGATCGAAATCGAGAATATCGGAATACTGCGAAATCCGGTGGTTGAAGAATAAAAGCGGAGCCTCCGTTCAAGGATGTCTGCGGAAGCATGTTGGACCTAAGCTGTTTTACAGCAGCAGCGGCCCTGGGGGCGACTGGGCTGCTTTCACTTGCTGCAGGGATGAAGCCCGCAGCTTCGGCAGTGAAAAGATGAACCCGCCCCGCGGAACTCAAAAAAAAGGCATCCTTAAATATAGGAATCCCCGAATCTGTACGTATCCCCGGGAAAAACTCATTTACCTGAGGCAGAAAACCAGGCTGCAGATTAATTTTTCTGGTCCTGACTCAGCATCCGCTCTATCTTTTTCAGCCGGGAATACATATTATTCATCCGGAACTCAAGAGAGTTCAAAATCCAGAACTGAAAGTGATTGAATTTATGCTGTGAATGGATCATCCACACGATTTTGATGGAGACCAGCAGCACGCTGACTTCAATCGAAATGAAAGCCGGGAGGAAATGGGTTGTCAACTCCAGGGTGAACAAGGTGACTATGAAACTGAGAAAGACAATGTTTATGATCATGTCGGTCTTGGAATATTTTTCACCGCCGATACGGCCGAGCATGTTCTTTATCTGGTCCCGTTCTCTGTTGTATTCCTCGATTTCCCTGAGGATGTCTTCCTTTTTTTCTGAAAGGTCCTGTATCATCTCGGTTTGTGTATTCATCTTCATTCCTTCCTCCCTTGAGAATATCAGTTCAGAAAAAATTGTCCCAGTACAAAAGAGACTGCCAGGACCAGTACAGACGGAAAGATAAGCCGCCCCATACTTTTCAGCAGGCTCGTTTTGAAGTGTTCGTTGGTAACGATGAAACATACATGTACGGGCGAAAGCATGACCCCGATAAACCCGAAGGGGTAAGTGAGCGCCAGTATACCGAGCCGGGTCGCAATGTCGGCGTCAGCTCCAAGCAGTGAAAAGGCAATCGGAAAAACGGCGCCGACAAAACCTACGCTGATCCCGGTAGTCATCCCGCTGATGAAGGATATCAGCATAATGAGGAAAACGACCGGAATACCGAGCACATTAATTTCCTGCCTCATCTGTTCCATCAGCAGAATCCCGCTGGGAAGCCGGGCTTCTATAAAGGCGCCGTAGATACGGATGAGGGCAACCAGAACTGCCATTTTGAAGGACCTGTTACTGAGCAGAATCTCACGCCACTCTTTCCCGTTGAGAGGTCGGCGGATTTGCAGAACGATCATTGAAAGAGAAATACCGATAATCATGGGGAAATATTTGCTGATACGGGGAATGAAGGGTAAAAAGATCATTACCAGGATATAGGTCGATACAATGACCAGAATCGGTTCGATGAGCCTGAGTATATGATGTTCTGAGGGCGGGTTATGCACCGGGGTGAGTTTCGCCTTCCTCAGGATGAACCAGTAACCTGACAGGACCATAGTCGCCATCATCGGCACTCCGATGATAAACATATGGTAGACCTGCAGCTGTGAGAGCTCCATCGCCAGGAGGACTCCGGGGTAGAGGGGCCAGGCAAGCTCCCAGATATGCCGAAACCAGTAGTTGATTTGAGATTTCAGAAGGGGGGGTACTTCCTGGTGTTCATCACAGTCATCTACCAGGGGGGCGGAAAACAGGGCCCCCCCCGGCATCGGCAGCAGTCCGATAACAGCCGGGAGCATTGCCATGGCGCTTCGTGGAGAGAGCATCGAACGGAGATTTCCCACGAGGTCCCTCATGATAAAGGTTCTATCCATCTGACTGGATAGCCAGATCACCAGAAAGATGACAACCAGCAGGGCCACATTATCCAGGCTGAAAAACCGGTCGGCGGAAATCCGGAGAATATCTCCGGGGGTAAAACCGCACCAGAAAGCCAATAGCACCGTCCCTATCAGTACGGAGAGGGAAAGGTTTTTCAGAATTTTATTGCCCGCCAGGATAAGGGTGAGGGAAAAAAGAATTTTCACGATAATGGGAATGCTCATAGGTGAGCAGTATAGGGAAAACGCCGCAAATGTTCCAGAGGACCTTGACAAGGATGGTATTACGAAGTATCTTATTATTGATAATGATTCTCAATTAGGAATGGATATATGGGGAAAAAGGGAAACGAAGATCAAAGACAGAAACCTCCTTCGGGGCATCACGGATCAGGGTATAGGCCCGGACACGGACATTCCTATCCCGGTCAGGGCGCAGGAGGCCCGGGTTTCGGTCCGGGGGCTCCCTCAGGTTTCGGTTTCGGCCATGCCGCAGGTCCGGCGCAGAACCCCTTTTCCGGTCCCGTCCCGGGTACCGGTTCAGGTCAGATGCCCGGACCTGGAAGGGGAATGGGCTGGGGCCGGGGCTGGAGGGCCCGTATGGAGGGACACTTCCGCAGCAAGGGTTACCGTTTTACGGTTCCCAGGCAGATAATAATTGAAATTCTTCAGCAGAACGAGGATTATTTGAGCGCGGATGATCTTTATCTTCAGGTTCATGATCATCAACCCGGGATAGGTCTCGCAACGGTGTATCGAACCCTGCAGCTGCTGGTTGAAATCGGGGTGGTGTCCCGGATCGAAACCGGAGAGGGAAAGGCCCGATATAAAATGGCTGCGGAGAACGAACGACGGAGGAGGGAAGTCCTGATCTGTACCAGCTGCTTCAGGACTTTTCCGCTGCAGAGGGTACCGGAGAGCCGACGGAAGCTGATAGAAGAGATCGAAAAGGATATTCACACAGAGAATAATTTCGAGGTGCGGCAGAGTATTTTACAGTTTTACGGAATATGTGAAGACTGTGCGAAGAACTCGCAGGCGCACCGCAAACAGAACAATACTTGAGCATGAGGAGGTAAACTATGCCAAGAGGAGACAGAACTGGTCCTGCAGGGATGGGACCCATGAGCGGCAGGGGATTCGGTTATTGTGCAGGCTATAATGCCCCCGGATATGTAAGTGCGGCGGGACCCGGAAGGGGAATGGCCTGGGGATACGGAGGAGCCCGCGGAAGAGGAGGCTACGGTCTGGGAATGGCCTGGGGCCGGGGCCGCGGATTTGCCGGACCGGCATCCTACGGCTGGGGACCGGCAGCAGGACCTGTTCCGGCAGCGCCGGAAAATCAGAAAGAAATCCTGAAGGAAGAGATGACGGCATTGGAAGAGAGGATGCGTTTTCTGCAGCGCGAGATGGATGCCATGGATTCCGGGGACAAGGAGTAGGTACATGCGGATAGCCATAGCAACGGAAGCTGGAAAGGTGGCAGCGCACTTCGGGCGCTGCCCCTCCTACACCATGGTGGACCTGATTGACGGAAAGGTAGAAAAACGTTGGGAACTTGAGAATCCTGGTCATGCACCGGGCAGAATTCCCGCTTTCCTTCATGAACACCAGACAAACGTTATTATCGCGGGAGGAATGGGCCAGCGGGCCAAAGGGATTTTTGATCAGATGAGTATCGAACAGATCATTGGTGTCACAGGAACGATCGATGAGGTTCTGAATGCATGTCTGGATGGAAGCCTGGAAGGCGGCGAAAGCCTCTGTACTCACGGGAAAGGGCTCGGTGACGGTACCGGGCAGCATCATGACGATGGCGATTGTGACCATCAATAAGATTTAAAGAAAAGGAAACAAATATGACAATATGCATCACATCTCAGGGGATGGAAAAAACATCCCGTGTGGATCCCCGTTTCGGCCGGTGTTCTTATTTCTGTTTTTACGACACCGATGCCGACGAGTATCGGTTTGAGAAGAATTCTTTCGCCGGAGGTGTAGGCGGAGTAGGAGTACAAACTGGTGAGATGATGGCCAGACAGAGCGTGAAGGTAGTACTAACAGGACAGGTCGGACCCAACGCATACCGTACTCTCGAAGCAGGCGGTATAGAAGTATATCCGAATGCCGAAGGTACGATCGAGGAAACGGTAGGCGCTTTTCTGGCCGGCGGGTATACAAAGACAGAAGGTCCCACGGGACCCGCCAGACACGCTTAAACGGGGAGTCAGAATGGTTGTTGCAGTAGCAAGCGGCAAGGGCGGCACCGGGAAAACCACGGTTGCCGTCGGTCTTGCCTATTCTCTCGCCCGTGAAGTTCAGCTCCTCGACTGTGATGTTGAGGAACCGAATGATCATCTGTTTATGAATCTCGAGCAGAAAAGGAGCCGGCCCCATTCGATTCCGGTTCCCCGTATCGACAATGATGCCTGTACAGCCTGCGGGAAATGTTCTGCCTTCTGTGAGTTCAACGCTCTCGCACTTTTGAAGGATCGGGTACTGGTGTTTGATAATCTCTGTCACGGCTGCGGGGGGTGTACCCTGATATGTCCTAAAAAGGCGATCCGTGAAGAGGACCGCCCTACCGGAAGCATAGTGTATGGAAAAAGCGAAAACATAGAACATATCTACGGGGATCTCAATACCGGCGAAGCGATGTCTCCGCCGCTCATACGGGCAGTGAAGAAAGAGATCAGCTCTGATAAACCGGTCATTCTGGATTCACCTCCGGGGACTACCTGTCCCATGGTAACGGCGGTCAAGGATGCCGATTTCTGCCTTCTGGTGACCGAGAATACTCCCTTCGGCCTTCACGATCTGGAAATGGCCGTCGAGGTATTGACGGATATGCAGATGCCGATGGGAGTAGTGATAAACCGTTCCGATATCGGCCGCAGTGATGTGAAGAATTTCTGCAGCGGGAAGAACATACCGGTTCTGCTCGAAATCCCGTACAGCCGGGTAATAGCCGAACATTACGCAGTCGGACGGAGCATCGTAGAGGCCGAACCGGATTATAGAGAGGTTTTCAGGAAAATGTACAGCAGAATTGAAGAGCTTGCAGCCGCCGGGAGGAAGAAATGAAGCAGATAGTTATCCTGAGCGGAAAAGGGGGAACGGGAAAGACCTTCGTCTCCGCGTCCCTCGCCTGTATTGCCGGAAACAGTGTAGTCGCCGATTGTGACGTGGATGCGGCCAACCTCCATCTGCTTCTGCATCCCCGGATCGCCGAAACCTTTGAATTTCAGGGAGGAAAAATCGCCCAGATTCATACCGACCTCTGTACAGGCTGCGGCTTGTGCGTTGATTCCTGCCGATTTGACGCCCTGCGTATGGGAGAGAGCAAGTCCCCGGATGGAGCAGAACGGATTCAGGGAGGACCGAACAGCCACTCCTCATCCGGCAGGTCGATACCGGGTGTTGCCATCGTAGATCCGGTGGCCTGTGAGGGGTGCAGAGTCTGCGGAGAGGTCTGTCCCGAAGGAGCCTTTACATTCAGAACTAGTGACGCAGGAAGATGGTATACGGCTGAGACGGATTTCGGACCGATGGTGCATGCCCACCTTTTCGCTGGAGAAGAAAACTCGGGGAAACTTGTTCAGGAGGTCCGCACAAAAGCAAAGGACCTGGGGGAGAAGGAAGGGAAAAATTATGTTCTGATCGATGGTCCTCCGGGGACAGGATGTGCGGTGATGTCAGCCATGACAGGAGTAGATCTGGTTGTTCTGACTACCGAACCTACAGTGGCCGGTATACACGATGCGAAGCGTGTTGTACAATTAGCCGGCCATTTTAACATTCCCGTGGGAATGATTGTTAACAAGAGTACTATTAACCTGGAAAAAACAGCTGAGCTCAAAGAGTTCGCCCGAGAGCAGGGATTTCAGTTCCTGGGGGAAATACCATACGACAAACGCGTTGTCGACTCTGTAGCGGATCTGCAGCCGTATGTATGTGCCCATGATGATGAAATCTCGCAGCGATTGAGGAATATCTGGGAACGAATCAGCGAAACTGTTTCACAATAAGAAAGAAGGAATAAGGAATGTCCACACAAGAAGAACAAAGACAAGCACAGGATGAACGGCTCAAAAAGCGGATGGATGGGATCGCCCACAAAGTTCTGGTGCTGAGCGGAAAAGGCGGGGTTGGAAAGACCACCGTTTCGGTGAATCTTGCACTTACCCTTGTAGAGAAAGGCTACAAAGTCGGTTTGATGGATACGGACCTTCATGGTCCCAATGTGGCCAAGATGCTGGGAGCTGATAACGCCCAACTGCTGTCCTACGATGACGGTATTGAACCTTTCGAGGTTGTAAAGAACCTGAAAGTTGTCAGTCTTTCAATGGCCGGACACGGGCCCGATACACCGGTTATCTGGAGGGGTCCCCTCAAAATCGGAGTAATTAAGCAGTTCCTGGCCGACGTAAACTGGGGAGATCTCGATTACCTGGTTATCGATACGCCGCCGGGAACGGGCGATGAGCCTCTTACCGTTGCCCAGCTTATCCCGGGACTCGATGGAAGCATCATTGTTACCACACCTCAGGAGGTAGCGATTCTCGATTCAAGGAAGAGTGTGAATTTCTCCAAGCAGCTTGAGGTACCGGTTCTCGGTATCGTGGAAAACATGAGCGGTCTGATCTGTCCTCATTGCGGTAAGGAAATACCTATTTTCGGAAAAGACGGTGGCCGGAAAGCCGCTGAAGAAATGCAGGTTCCCTTTCTCGGTGCGATTCCGATGGAACCAGAATTCATGGAGGCGGAAGACAAGGGGCAACATTATATCATCAACTCTCCCGAAAGCACCTCCTCCAAAGCCCTCCGCAGTATCATTGATAAGGTACTGACAACGGTCGGATAAGGATTGGAATAGCATGCGTACCTACACGGATTGTTTCATCTGCTTTATGAATCTCGCCCTCAATATTGCCCGGCGTACAGGCAGTGACGAACTCCGTGAAAGGGAAATCCTGGAGCGGGTTGCCGGGATGCTGCCTTCTTTTTCTCTTGACGCACGCCCTCCGGAGACAGCACTCCTGGTAAATAATATCGTGAAAGAGATCACCGGTGTCGAAGACCCGTTCCGGGAAGATAAAAAGATCAGCAACCGCATAGCGCTCCAGATGGCTCCCGAGGTACGCACTGCTATCCGTGAGAGAAAGGATCCACTTTTGTCGGCAATCGAATTCTCCATTGCGGGAAACAGCATCGACTTCGGCGCCAATCACGACCTTGATTTGGGTAAAGCTCTCAGGGAAATTGTTCAGAATGAGTCGGGAAGACTGAAATCTGAAAATCCGTCCCATTTTCTCCTTGATGATTTCAAAAAGGATCTGAAAACAGCGTCCAATCTGCTTTTCCTCGCCGATAATGCCGGAGAGATCGTCTTTGATATGCTTCTTATTGAATACCTGCTGGAACGGTATCCGAACCTGACCATAACGGTTGCGGTGAGAAATAGTCCGATCATCAACGATGTCACTCTTGAAGATGCCGATGATATCGGTCTATCCGGGAAAGTCCGGGTTATCTCCAGCGGCAGTGATACAGCCGGTACGGTTCTTTCGATGTGTACACCCGAATTTCTCCGAATTTTTTATGATGCCGACATCGTGATAGGAAAGGGGCAGGGGAATTTCGAAACTCTATCGGATGCTGACCGGAAGGTTTACCTTCTGTTCAAATCCAAATGCAACGCTATCGCGCGGCATACCGGCAGCCGGATTGGAGACATCATGCTTATCACCTCCGAAGACTTTCAGCCCGCCGGTATCGATGCCCGGCAGGCATCTGAAAACATGAAATGATTGAAACTGTGAGCAAAAACTGTTATTTTCTATATAGAGGATATTTATACTGGCCGATAGTAAATACTGGAAAGTAGCTTTTTGTGAATGCAGGTGTATAAAAAAATGTACGTTTTTTTATTCCTCAGAAAAAGGACGATTTCGATAATTTATATTTTGTTTTTATGTAAACAAATATGTTTTTTCTGTTTCTACTTTCCTATGGCATCATTCTTGCATGAAAATATAGTAAACCGCAGCTGATTAGAGGATACGATTTATATGAGCTCGATAGTTGAAAGAACAAGTACTATTGGAAAAAGTGAAATAAGAACGGAGATTATCCGTAAAACAATCCATATGCTGGTCGCTTTTGTTCCTTTGCTGGCATCTCTGAATGTTGATCTCACGATATTTCTTCTGGCCGGGGGAACTCTCTTTTATACCTGGGCGGAAGTGCAGCGGGTTCAGGGAAAACCGGTGGCGGTCATTTCTCTTCTCACTACCGCGGCTTCACGTACGAGAGATAAAGGCGGCGTTGTCTTCGGCCCGATCACCCTCGGGATAGGTTCGATGCTGGCCCTGCTGCTTTATCCTCAGCCTGCCGCGGCAATGGCTATCTACGCTTTGGCTTTCGGTGACGGGCTTTCGGGACTTCTTGGCAAGCTCTTCGGCAATACCGAGATTCCTCATACCGGTGGGAAAACCCTCACCGGCAGTTTTGCCTGCTATGCTTCAGTTCTTCTCGTTGCCCTCGGTATTTTACCGAACCTGCAAAGCGCGCTGACCGTAGCCGCCGCAGCGACTCTTCTTGAAATGCTTCCGACTGGAGATATGGATAACATCATCCTTCCTGTCGGTACCGGTCTCATCACCTGGTATCTGATGATCTGAACTATAACCGCTGATCGATCAAAACCACTGATAAATAGCGTGAGTACGATGGGCAAAGAGAACGGTACCTGTGATGACAAGTAGCGCTCCGAATAATCCCGCCGGTATATGAGCACAATGATATGAGAGCTCCATTCCTGAAAATACCAGTAGAATAGAAATCGCATTGAAGACATAATCCCTGCTTGAATGAAGGGCTGAAGCGTAAAGGTAGTTCAGCATTGCGATCGCACCAATTACATAATAGGCAATACCGAAACCGGAGCCCTGTCCAAGCCTGCAGATGAGGGGTGGATCGAATAGGGTGCAGTCAAGAGGCAGGACGGTTGAGAGGATGAGGGCGATTATGAATTCTATCAGCAGATACCCCCCCTGCTTTTGGTAAGCGAGTCCGGTGGAAAATAGACCGCTGAAAAATAAAGAGAGAACGGCAAAAAAACGACCGAAGAACAACAATTTGGAGAGCGGCTGCAGGGCAAAAAGGCTGGTGATCTGTAGCGCAAGGGGTACGGCGAGAATCCGGAGCGTCGAAAGGGAGAAACCAAGCAGGGCGAACTCAAAAAAGAAGACCTCCGCTGAGGGTGTTTTCCTGAAAAAGAAGTACAGCCCCAGCAGAGCACCGCTGCTTACGGCTCCCTGAAGAGCAAGATTCAACATAAGCATATTGAGATTGCCCGAGGGAAAGATGGTAGAATATATTTCCGTATCCATGAACTGCTGCTGAGCAAAATAAATATAGATAATAACCAGGAGGTGGATAAGGAGGATTATCTGTGAAATTACTGTTGCTGCGATTAAAAAACGTTTCCGTGCCTGACGCGTCATGGAATATACTCTACGATGGAGCAGGTGAAATATCAATATGAAAAAATACTATAGGAGAGCTGTTTTCCATACGATATTGAAAGGGGAGGATCAGTATATGCAAAAAAGAATCATTCTCATCGGATTATTCTTCACCTTCGCACTCATGCCTCTGCTGGCGGGAGATGTTGCCAATTTCATCAATCTCGGTTTTTCGGAGGATTCCTCAGTTTTTATGTTCGGCCAGTATGGTGTGGAGAACGGAGAAGAACATCCATATGCGGAAATTTTTACAGTTCATGTTCCCGAGAACGATTTCATTCCGCAGGGTGTGTTGAAAGAGACTTTTTCACATGAAATAGAAGCAGGCCAGGATGGGCTCGGTGCGCTGCTCAACCTTCTGCATGATGCTGAACCTCTGGTGCAGAAATACAATATTGACCATCTCTCAAGCGGAAGAATTGTATATATCCATCTCGACGGTGATAAGCCCAAAGACCGCATCGAATTCCGGGACTTTATGCGCGGGGACAGCTATGTTCTGACCCTGATACAGCAGAGATTCGGAAATGAGCCGGATGTGAGCGCCTCTTTTCATATCAATCTGGCTGTAACCACGAAGGAAAGTGCCACAAGAACTTATACCCTCGGCTTACCGGACTATAAACGGCAGGAAGTCATGTCCTATCGGATAAAGGCCGTCTATTTCTCACCGGCTGAAAGCGGCCTGGTCGTGATCGTGGAAAAGGAAATGTGGAGCGAAGAAGGTCGGAATATCCGGTTCATGGTTGAAACCGTTCCCCTCGGCAAATGAAAGAGGAGGCCTCACTCTTCTGATGGTTCCGCTCTCCCTATGTCTTCCATTGACCATTGTTCACCTCTACAGTAAAATGCCAGTGCAACTTTTTGTGATAGAATGAGGTACATATGGCAGAGAAGATAACTCCCCGCAGTGAAAACTATTCGCAGTGGTACGTCGACATTGTAGTACAGTCCAAACTGGCCGATTATTCCCCCGTCAAGGGATGCATGGTCATACGTCCCCGGGGCTATGCCCTTTGGGAGGCCATGCAGCGGCAGATAGACGCAATGTTCAAGGAGACCGGTCACAGCAATGCCTATTTCCCCCTTCTGATCCCTGAGAGCTTCATACACAAGGAAGCAGAACATGTCGAAGGGTTCTCGCCGGAGCTGGCGGTAGTCACCCATGCCGGGGGGGAAGAACTTGAAGAACCTCTTGTTATCCGGCCTACTTCGGAAACGATCATATGGAGTATGTACAAAAAGTGGATTCAATCCTACCGGGACCTGCCTATTCTGATAAATCAATGGGCCAATGTACTGCGTTGGGAAAAAAGGACCCGCTTATTTCTTCGGACAACCGAATTCCTCTGGCAGGAAGGGCATACCGCCCATGAGACGGAGGAAGAGGCAGTTGAAGAAACTCTGAAGATGCTTGATGTATATGCCCGTTTCGCCGAGGAATATATGGCGGTACCGGTTCTCCAGGGCAAAAAGACCGAATCGGAGAAATTCGCCGGTGCCGTGGATACCTATTCCATAGAGGCAATGATGCAGGACCGAAAAGCCCTGCAGGCGGGGACAAGTCATTTCCTCGGTCAGAATTTCGCCAGAGCCTTCGATGTGACGTATCAGACGAAGGAAGGTAAACTAGATCATGTGTGGGCAACTTCATGGGGAATGTCTACCCGGCTGGTAGGAGCCCTCATAATGACACACAGCGATGATCGAGGTCTGATCATACCGCCCAGATTGGCCCCGACCGAGGCGGTTATCATTCCCATCTTCAAAAACAAGAATAAAGAAGAGGTTGTCGGCTACGCCCGCAAGCTATATGATGAAATGAAGTCCGGGTTTCGAATGGAGTTTGATGATGACGACGCCAATTCCCCGGGCTGGAAATTCGCCGAATGGGAGATGTGCGGTGTGCCGATTAGAATTGAAATCGGTCCCCGGGACATGGAGAGCGGAAAGGCGATGCTGGTCCGCAGAGATACCGGTGAGAAGGAATCGGTGGAAATCGGAGAAGCAGCCGGAAGGGTGCGTGAACTTCTGGGAGAGATTCAGACCTCGCTGTTTGAGAAGGCCCGGAAATTGAGGGAGGAGCACACCCATCAGATTGATGAGTATGAAAAATTCAAGGTCCTGTATGAGCAGGACGGCGGCTTCGCCGACACTCACTGGTGCGGATCCGCTGAATGTGAAGCAGCGGTGAAGGATGAAACGAAGGCCACCATCAGGGTCCTGCCCTTTGATCAGGGTACTGTGGAAGGGAAAAAGTGTATCTATTGTGGAAAACCGGCCAGGTACAGAGCCGTGTTTGCCAAGGCGTATTAGAATAATGCAAAATGGCTGAGTACGATTTTTCAGTAGAAACTATTCAGTATAATATACCTTCGGATCGGAAGCCGGTGGAGGAGTTCCTCAGCCGGCTTCAACTTTCTTACGACGAGGATGTCAGCCTTACCATTGTCGTAAAGCAGGGAGACGCGATCGTCGCGACGGGATCTCTCGCCGGGAATGTGCTGAAATGTATTGGAGTCTCTCCTGAATACCAGGGCTCCGGGCTCACGAATACGGTAGTTTCCCGATTGGAGATGGAGGCCTATTACCGGCATACAGAACACCTTTTTCTCTTCTCCAAACCCCGGAATGAGCATATCTTTTCCGATCTCGGATTTTCGCTTGTAGGAAAATACCCGGATACAGTGGTGCTGCTGGAAAAACCTTCCGGGATGTTTGATCAATGGCTTACAATGCTGGAGAAAGAACGTAGGGGGGAACAAAGTGTCAGCCTGGTGATGAACTGCAATCCCTTCACCCTGGGACATCGGTATCTTGTTGAAAAAGCATCGAATACCGCCGGGGAAAAGGGAGAACGGGTACATCTGTTCGTAGTTTCCGAAGACCGGTCTCTTTTCCCGATGGATGTCCGCTTTGACCTGGTTCGTCGGGGAACGGCGGATCTGGAGAACGTAATGGTCCATTCGGGAGGGCCCTACATCATATCGAATGCCACCTTCCCGACCTATTTCATCCGTGACCCGGGCGATGCAGGCCGGATACACGCGGGGCTGGATCTGCATATTTTCGGGGGAAGGATTGCTCCTGCTCTAGGTATTAATCTCCGGATGGTCGGGGAGGAACCGTTTTGTCCGGTTACCCGCGGATATAACCGGGCGATGGCGGAGATACTGCCCCAGTACGGAGTGGAAGTACGGGAGATCCCCCGGTTGGCGATAGGGAAGGCGGCAGTCAGCGCTTCATTCGTCAGGGATTTGATACGTAACGATCGTCTTGAAGAGGTGCGATCCCTCGTGCCTGTTTCGACCTGGGAATACCTCCGGAGTGATGCAGCTCTTCCGGTGATTGAAAAGATAAGAAAAGAAGATAGGCGGCATTAGTACGGAATATAAAAAATGAAAGGAGGTGAGCATGAACCTCATCCGAACAGGAAAGGCGGGAACACTGGAATCAAGCGATGTCATGATTACCGTCAGAAACAACCCTGCCAATGACATCGAGATAAAACTGAAAAGCATCGTAGAAAAGCAGTTCGGGAATCACATCCGCAGTTTTGTCACATCCCTCCTGGAACAGATGGATGTACACTCGGTAATTGTTGATATTGACGACCGGAGCGCTCTCGACTGTGTCATCCGCGCCCGGCTTGAAACAGCCCTGTACCGGGCGGCCGGGATCAAGGTCTTTCGATGGGAGGAAATGGAATGAAACTTCGAAGAACCATGCTTTACGTACCCGGGAACAATCCGAATATGGTGAAGGATGCGCATATTTACCGGTCCGACGCAGTCATGTTCGATCTGGAGGATTCGGTGGCAGTTCAGGAAAAAGACGCCGCCCGGTTTTTGATCTTCCGGGCCCTTACCTGTATAGATTACGAGAATACCGAAACAGTTGTCCGCATCAACGGACTCAATACACCGTTCGGTGAGGATGACGTGCGGGCAATGGTCAGGGCGCGGCCCGATATAATAAGATTGCCGAAAACAGAAACACCTGAAGATATTGAAGCCGTTGATGCCCTGATCGGTGCCGTAGAGAAGGAAGCTGGTATCGAAGAGGGAAGCATCAGATTGTTCGCTGCCATCGAGAATGCGAGAGGGGTAGTGAATGCCTATCGGATTGCAGTTTCCTCTCCGAGACTCGTTGGTATTGCTTTCGGAGCTGAGGATTTTGTAACCAATCTCAATACGCAGCGAAGCAAGGAGGGCATGGAGCTCTTTACCGCGAGACAGGAGATTCTGATGGCCAGCCGCGCGGCGGGACTTCATGCCATTGATACTGTCTTTTCGGATGTAAATGATGATGAAGGATTTCGCAGGGAAGTTACATTGATAAAAAACATGGGATTTGACGGCAAATCGGTCATCAATCCCCGGCAGGTGAGCATTGTTCATGAATTATATACTCCCACGATAGAACAGATCAATTCCGCACGTAAAATTCTCCGGGCCATCGAAGAAGCTGAAAAGGAGGGAAGCGGAGTGGCTGCCGTGGATGGGAAGATGATTGATAAGCCGATTGTCGAAAGGGCCCGTCGTACCCTCGAGCTGGCCCAGGTTTCGGGTATCTATCTTGATGAAATCGACGAGGAGGTCCCGAATGCCGAATAATAGCGCCGGAAGGAACATTCCTTCCCAAATTGCCGGAATAGAATCAGTAAAAGCTTTTGAAGGGGCGTTTGTGAACACCCCGCTGGTGAGAAAACAGAAAGGTTCCCGAACCTTGCCGCGGTTGAATAAACTCGTGGAAAGTCTGGAACAGGCAGTTCTTAAAAGCGAATTAAAGGACGGAATGACCGTTTCCTTTCATCATCACCTGCGAAACGGGGACATGGTACTGAACATGGTGATGGATGTGATTTCGAATCTCGGGATTAAAAACCTCACCCTGGCATCGAGCTCCCTCACTTCCGCACATGAGCCGCTCATCCGGCATATAAAAAACGGAGTAGTTACACGGCTGGTCACAAGCGGCCTGAGGGATAAACTGGCGGATGAAATTTCTCATGGCTTGCTGGAAATCCCGGTCCTTTTTCATTCCCATGGAGGGCGGGCCCGTATGATCGAAACGGGCGAGATGCGGGTTGATGTCGCCTTTCTCGGTGTTCCCTCCTGCGATGTATACGGCAACGCCAACGGGTACAGCGGACCTTCGGCCTGCGGATCTCTCGGATATGCCATGGTAGACGCGGTACACGCTTCCAGGGTTGTATTGATTACCGACAATCTTGTTGAATACCCCAATACACCCTTCAGTATCCATCAGGACCAGGTGGATTATATTGTAAAAGTCGATCAGATAGGAGATCCCGAGGGAATCAGTGCCGGGGCGCTACGAATGACCAAAAATCCCCGGGATATTCTGATAGCCCAATATGCAACCCATGTCATTGAACACTCCGGATATATGGAAAACGGATTTTCACTTCAAACCGGGTCCGGCAGTATTTCCCTGGCAGTGACCAATTTTTTGAGGGAAGTCATGCTGCGGAAGAATTATACCGCAAGCTTTGCCCTCGGCGGGATAACCGGCAGTATCGTTCGATTGCATGAAGAAGGATTGATCAAACGCTTGCTGGATGTACAGAGCTTTGATAAGGAAGCAATCAGGTCTATAGCCGAAAACCGCTATCATACCGAAATAGATGCTTCCTATTATGCCAATCCCCATAACAAAGGCTGCGCCACCAATAAGATCAACGTGGTTATCCTCAGCGCCATGGAAATCGATACCAACTACAACGTCAATGTTCTCACCGGCTCCGACGGGGTGATCCGGGGAGCTTCGGGAGGACATTCCGATACGGCCATAGGCTCCGGAATTTCCATCATCGTGGCACCCCTTTTCAGGGGCAGAACCGCCACCGTCGTAGACCGTGTGCAGACGGTTATCACCCCCGGCGAAACGGTAGATGTGCTGGTCACCGATCATGGGGTGGCAGTCAATCCGAAGCGTCAGGATATCTTTGAACGGCTCAAAACGAAGCATCTTCCCCTCTATACTATTGAAGAACTTCAGAAAAAGGCCGAAAAGATAACCGGCAAGCCCGAACCGGTACAATTTGAGAAGCGCATCGTCGGCGTAGTGGAATACCGGGATGGTACCATCCTGGATGTAATCCATCAGGTAAAAGAATAGGTCCGGCGGACGGAGAACGGGGCATGTCCAGTTTAAATGAAATTCTCGACCGGAAGGAATCCAGGGTACGGCTGAAGGATCAGCTTCTCCGGGAGTACCAGTGGCCTCTGGTGCTCTTTACACTGAACATTCCTGGACCGGAGAAATCAGGCCCCCGGTATACTCTGGCGCATAAAGCAGGTGAAAAAGAGCTTCTCGACCGCTTCAAGGCTGAACATATGAAAATACTGCGCCGGTGCATCGTCTGCGGCGCCTGCGGAAGGGAAGCTTTTCTGGTTGTCCGCACAGACGGACTGGAACTGAAAAGAATCTGCACTGCGATAGAAGAACGGCATTCTCTTGGCCGGCTCTTTGACATGGACGTATATGACAGGACGGGCAGGGCGATCCACAGAACTGATGTGGGAAAAGAGAGCCGCAGCTGTTTTCTCTGCGATGAACCCGCAGCATATTGTTCCCGTTCCGGACGGCATTCACAGGAAGAAATTGCCGAATATATCCGCGTCAGAATATCAGGATATCTCAGGGAAAATGGATGGGATAAGCTGCAGAAAAAGTAAGTTATCATATCCTGTCGGGCGGCGTTGGACTGAAAACTCCTTTACAGAACCTTTTGAATTGCCTATTCTTGGTGAATTGTAATCAGGAGGTATATATTTCGTGTCCACCATACAAAGACCGGGAAGGACGGGGCCAGATTCACTGCCGGGCTTTCTAACGGGAATCAAAGACGGATTCAGTATCGCCATCGGCTATATGCCCATTGCTCTTACTTTTGGTCTTCTGGCAAAGAATACCGGTATCAATCTCAGCCATACCCTCGGGATGAGCCTTTTTGTCTTTGCCGGGGCTTCCCAGTTCATGGCCCTGGGTATGATAGCGGTTGGAACCGGGGCTATGGAAATCGTGATTTCCACCTTCATTGTGAACATCCGCCATCTCCTCATGAGTATGTCGCTCAACGAAAAAGTGACGAAAGCATCCAAATGGGAGCGCTTGTTCTGTTCTTTCGGGATTACGGATGAAGTATTCGCCGTAGCCTCGACAAAAGAAGAAAAGATCGGTCCCTTCTACCTGTATGGAGTCATCTGCATGGCCTATTCGAGCTGGGTAATAAATTCAGGTGCCGGGCATCTTGTGGGAACAGCCCTGCCGGCTTCCATACAGGAGGGGATGAGTATCGCCCTTTACGCGATGTTTATCGGACTTCTGGTACCGAATGCAAAAAAAAGCAAGAAAGCCCTTTTTCTGGCACTTACAGCAGGAGGGCTGAACTTTGTATTCTCCCGATTCCTGCCGACGGGATGGGCGATTGTCGCTGCTGCCCTTGGTTCGGTGCTTCTCATTGAGTGTTTAAAATTTCCGGTCAGGGAGATGAAGGATGAACGATAATGTCTGGCTGATAATTCTTGGTATGACTCTGGTAACCTATATTCCCAGAATGGCGCCGATGGTTCTGGTCGAAGCTGAAAGGCTGCCTGATGCAGTCACCCGGATGCTGAAAAATATCCCCTATGCAGCTCTGGGGGCGCTGATATTCCCCGGAATACTCTCGGTGGACCAGAATATCTGGTTCGGAGTCATCGGAGGAATCATCGCAGCGATGGTTGCCTTCAGCGGAGCTCATCTGGTTGTGGTAGTGCTGGCTTCCGTGGGAGTTCTCACTGTGCTGAATCTTGGTGTTTTTTAACACTTAAAATTCAACAGACTATATAATTATCTCTCTTATGCAGTAAATTGCATCTAAGATACAATGGGATAATAATTTATACTCATTTTATCACCAATTTTCAGCACACTGTAGAATACTGTCTAACATATAAAAAATAACTTGAAATATTTCTAATAATTAGATATAATTCTAATAGTAGAAGATATATTAGAATTATATTGGAGGTATTTCTTATGTATACGTCCTTCCGGGAAATTTACGATTTTGAAATACAGAGGCAGATGGATAGAATGAACAAATACCGAAACCGGGGGATTCCCAGAAGAAAATCGGGCAAGTTTCCCGTTGTTTCAACTCTGCTGCGATTGATGGGATTGTTTTTCATCCGGCTTGGACGGATTCTTCTTCAGTACGCTCACACGGAATCCAAGAGACTTCTTGACCTCAATCCGGCAGAGGGCAGATCATGAAGACTTTGAGGATTGAAATTATCCCCGCTCTTGAGCTGCTGGGAGGACTGATGAATTATGCCCTCAGGAATGAGGAGGAAGATGATACGATTGCCACCTCGGAGGAAATTCTTGCATGGAGGAAGGAAGTTGAAAAGAGCATATCTCCTTTTCTTTCTTCCGACGCAGAGCAGCTCTTCCAGTCAAGCATGCCCTACAGCCTTCTTTCTCATGCTGTTCTTCGGTACAGCCTGCATACTCCCGAGGAATTGATAGACTGGCTCGAAGGGGGCAACGGCGAAAAGATCCGGGACCTTGCAGCTGAGATTATCGGCCTGGAAGAACGCACCTGGGAGGAGCTAGATACGGCCAATATACAGGCAGTTCTTGAAAAGGGGGATTTTCATTTTCATCGTCCGGCTGAAGAATGCGCTGCCCTGGTACTCTATGCGCTGCAGAATCCGGGAACATTCCGGCAGCGCCTGTTTCTGGTGCTTTCTGATTTTTATTCACATTTTATACAGAACGTCCTGAAGGAAGTACTGCAGAAACTAGATAGCAAAAGGAAGGTTCATCAACAGCTGTTGGAAAAAGACCGGACCTCTTTTTTGAATCAGATTACCCTGGATAATTTCAATTCAATATATGATGAGGAGGGGGATTTCAGGCTGATATTAACATATTTTGCCAACCGGTTTATTTCTCTGTATCATAAAAATTCCCCCTTTGTACTGTATGGTTTTGATGTGGATCAGCTTCTCAGCAACAAGGATGTAGTGAAACTGAATGACCAGTGCATCAAGGCCCTGGCGGATCCCAAGCGGACTGCAATCCTCCGTCTCCTGAAACGGCGGCAATGGTACGGGAAAGAATTGGCTGATCATTTCGGACTTTCCACCGCAACCATGTCGTACCATATGGAAAAACTTCTCTCGAGCCGTCTGGTAAGGTTCGAAATGGGAGGGAAGAACAGGGTTCTTTATTCCCTGAACAGAATGGGGATCGAGGATATGCTGAATAATCTTCGGGAGGATTTTTTATAAAACTCTCTGGTGATATTTGACAGAATAGCTTAACATTTCAGTAGACTGAGAAATCTCTGGAGTGTGTCGAGGATGGCAGCTTTACTTCCCCTCTATTTTTCGTCCTTTTTTGTTGCCTTGTCGGGGGCTTTGATGCCGGGCCCTCTTTTTGCAGCGACGATAAGTGAAAGTATGAAACGCGGCCCTTCGGTGGGGCCGAAAATAATTTCAGGCCATGCTCTCCTGGAAGGGGTCCTGGTAGTAGGGCTCATGCTGGGGTTTGCTCCTTTTTTACAGAAGGATGTTTTTACTATTTTCATTTCTTTTGCCGGATCGATTCTTCTTTTCTGGATGGCGCTTGGGATGTTCCGGGGGCTTCCAGATCTGGAAGTCAATTGGCAGGGAAAGTCAGCAAAAGAAGGGAATCTGATGGCGGCCGGTATGCTTCTCAGTGTCACTAATCCATACTGGATAATCTGGTGGGCTACTATTGGATTGAGTTTCATGATCCATGCACAGAAGGCGGGGGCCTGGGGAGTGATTGTCTTCTATCTCGGTCATGAAACCGCCGATGTTGTATGGTTTTCTTTTTTATCAGCCGCTGTCGGAAAGGGGCGCCATCTTATGAGTGATCGGATGTACAGAATAATTATCGGAAGTGCAGCCGTTATTCTCTGCGGTTTTGCCGTCTTTTTCGGATGGACTGGTATGGAAAAATTTTTAAAGATGATATAGGAAGGACGGGATGGATAAAAAAGAGAAGTTCCTGCTCATGCTGCATTCCGATATGCCGCGTCAGGGACCGGGAAGCGATGCCATAACCGAGATGGTTCTATCGATGATCGATGTCTACAGAGAAGCGGATCCTCTGAGGCAGAGGCTGAAAATCCTGGATATTGGCTGCGGACCGGGAATGCAGACTATTCAGATTGCCCGCCATTTCCCCCTGGGTGAGATTACCGCGGTTGATCTGTATCAGCAGTATTTAGATGAGTTTGTTGATGCAGCCGTTGCCGGAGGGGTATTTGACCGCGTCAATCCGGTTCAGGCTTCCATGGATGCTCTGCCTTTTGATGAGAAGAGCTTTGATATTCTCTGGTCGGAAGGTGCGATTTACATTTTAGGATTTCAAAAGGGGCTGGAGAAGTGGAAGAAGCTGGTGAAGCCTCAGGGGTGGATCGGGGTTTCAGAAATCAGCTGGTTTTCCGATGACAGACCGAAGGAACTTGAGGATTTCTGGCTTGCGGCATATCCGGAGATCGATACGACCTGGCGAAACCTGGAAAAGATCAAAGCCCTGGATATGGAACCGGTGGGTACTTTTCGATTTCCTGTGAAAGCCTGGTTCACACACTACTATACCCCGCTTATCGATCGGATTGGACTTTGTCGGCGGTCAGCTGAGGCGGGCAGGGGAAATGAAGATCCGATGCTTCAATTAATTGAAGAGGAAGAACGGGAAATCGAGCTGCTGCAAAAATACGCAGATTATTATGGCTATGTTTTTTATCTCATGAGAAATCCGGAAACCGGATAAGAACAGTTGAGTATTTTAAAAATTCTGATTATTTTAAATTCAGTATGAAAATTGCGTATACTTTGAGCGGCGGGGCAGCCTACGGGTACGCCCATATCGGTGTATTGAAATTCCTCGAGGAGCTGCACCTGAAACCCGCAGCAATAGCGGGAACTTCCATGGGTGCCATAGTCGGCGGATTGTATTCCTACGGCTATGATGCCGGACAGATTGAACAGATCGCCGAAAAAATTCGTTCTCTTGAACTGGTGAGGCTTTTTTTCCCGTCATTTCCCCGGGGTGGGATTATCGATACCGATGGTATCCGTGATTTCTTCTTTGGCTTTATTCAGGATGCACGAATCGAGGAACTTCCGGTTCAATTCAGAAGCGTCGCGGTTGATATCAAAAGCGGAGAAGAAATTGTTTTTGACAGCGGGAAACTGATCGATGCAATCCTGTCCAGCATGTCCATTCCGGCAGTGTTTAAGCCTTATCCCTATCATGGAAGATTTCTGGTCGATGGAGGCGTGGTAAATAATCTTCCCTGGGATATTGCCGGGGAACTCGGGGAGGTGAACATCGTGCTTGACGTAGCCCCTCAGGCGGAAAAGCCGAACCCGGATCGGATTTTCACCTCCGGAATACTTGGAAAGGATCTAGCAGAAGACAGCTCTGCATTGCCTGGTAAAACCCGCCGAAGGGCACAGGAAAATCGACTGAAAAACGAGGAGTTTCATACCCAGCTGAAGAAGCTGATACAGGCTATTCAGCATGGTGATGATACGGTTTCAATCAAAGATCTGGTGCATAAATTCACCCGTTCGGTGGAGAATAAAAAGGAAGCACAAAGCATCCCTGAAATCATAACCCGGGTCATGGCTATTACGAATGAATACACCCAGCGGCCCCCATCCAATCAGAAAGGGAAAACAATTTACCTGCACACTGATTTGATGGATTATTCTCTCAATGATTTCCATAAAGCGGATGCGATTATTGAAGAAGGATACAAGGCGGCAGCAGAAACTGCGGCTTTCCGCGAGGCTGTGGAAAAGCTCGCGGCAAGAATACATCGAAAGAGCAATATTGATATATAAATTGATATATGAACTGATCAGTTGAAAAGAAGTTTTTCAAGATCTTTAACTGTCTCTGCATAGTATGTACTCAGCAGACGGATATCCTGTTTTATTTCTTCAATTGCATGGCTCCAGCCTACGCCGAGGGAATCCACTCCGGCTTTTCTTGCCATAATGATTCCCGGCTTGAGGTCATCCACCACCAGGAGATCCCCTGGAGCGAGGGTATATGTTTCAAGAACCTTCTCAATAGGCCAGGTGGACGGCTTGTTTTTTTCTCTGTCTCCGGTCCATCCGATGGTAAGATCAGGCATCAATCCCGGGACATCCTCCTGTTTCTGGTAGTGACTTTGAATAATGTCAGGTTCTGAATGACTGACTACGACTATAATGCCTCCGTGCTTTTGAAAACGTTGAAGTATTTTGAGTATACCGGGGAAAAACGGAGGTATCATGGTTGTGGTGTATTCTCTCCAGATGGTGTAACAGAGTTCCTGTTCTTCCTTGCTCAGGCGGAGAACGGTATTCAGATAGTAGGCCAGTCCTGGATCATAGTTGATCTTGAACCATTCCTGAAGAGTAAGGGCCTGATGCTGTCTTCCGAGTCTGCGCATCTGCTCCAGATGTGCTTTGTGATGCACCGACGGTGTACTGTCAACGGTTGTGTCATCATGGTCTATGATCAGACAGCGATAGTTCATGAGGTCCTACACTATCAATATTAACGAGAAATAGCAATTCATCCGCCTGTTTTGAAGGCCAAAAATTGCGCTGTTTCGTTCCGAAGCACCGCGTCAAGTGACGGCCATCCTCGAGGTACCACGTCGGAGGATGTGTTCTTTCGAGGTGGAGCGGGCATTCAGGGCGGGGCAGAAGGGGGTGGGTGAAACAATAAGACAGGAGCATGAGAATACCTCCATGAAATTGGATTTGCCTCATAAGAGGAGGGAATAGGCAATCCTGCTTTGAAATCCGATATTTTTCCGTAAATTTTATTTCAATTGCCCTAAGCTTCGGGACAGTCTATACCGTTTGGAGATGACTTATGTTATATTTAAAAGGTGCAAGGGGGTAGAATGCTTTCATTACATGATTTTGTGGAACAGAAAAAAGAGCTTCTGAATCGGAGTACCAGTTTCGCTACCGATGAAGACATTGAGCGCACTGCAAAGGACCTGGAGAAGATCGGGTATGAACCTCCGGTAATCCTTCCTGTACAGGGATTTCTCCGCTTTCGGATTAAAGATGTTCATCGGGAGATTGAACGAATTGCCGCTTTGAAGAACACCGAGCTGAAGGAATACCAGTATGCTCAGGAAACCTCCCCCGGGGAATTGAAGCGGAGGGATATTGATATCCTGGTATATCAGTTTCTCCTGCTCGAAAGGCTCCGTGCGGGAATACCCGAAGCCTGGGATGAGATTCATGAGCTTTACGAGGACGATTGATTCGTTATCCCTTTTGATTATTTCTCTGTGAAAACCTCAGGAAGTGTCCCCGAAACGGCACTTTTCTCCCGCCTGGGCGGTTTTGCCTGAAGTGCATATTTAAACTTCTGATCAAGCTCTCGAGATTCGCGTGATATATTCTGTATTTCTATTCTTAAGGAAGGCTCAGGAATAATTCAGGAACAGTATTCAAAACTCACGGATAATGCTTCCATATTCTTTCACGTCAATGACCGGAATATGCTGGGATTCAGCGGCAGCAAAATGCTCGGGGGAAACATATCCCCACCCGGCCAGATAAACCGTGCAGCCTGATTTTTGTGCCGGCGGCAGAAAATTGAACTGATCTTCAATATAGATAGTATTTTCCGGTGTGTTGGCTGTTGTATCGATGATCTCCATCAGGCTTTCATATTTCATACTGGTTTGAACCGCCCTTATATGTTCAGAAGGAAAGTTGATCCCATAGTGCTGAAGGATATCCATAACATCCTGTTTTCTCTTGGTTGTCAGGATATACACATTGTCATAGGGGGACAGCCGCATAAACTGTTTGTCCATTCCCGGGAATACCGGGTTTAAAGCGAGCCAGGTTTCCCTCTCTCTGAGTCTCAGATAGTCCCGTTCTGCGTAGAATAGATTTTGTATTTTTTTCGTCCTTTCCGGTGAAGGATCATGAAAGGAAAGGAAGGCTTTCTCCGAATTTACTTCAGCAGATGAAAGAGAAGCCTTCATTAAAGGGAGAAAATCCTCCGCGCCGTGCAGATATGCCCTTAGACGGCGGAATTTCTGCTGTACCTCCTCCGAAAGGGTCTCCAGACTCTTAAGCCGGGGACAGCCCGGATTCTGCAGTTGATTGTAGGCGTTGAATGCTGAAAGGAGGCTTTCCCAGGCGCTGTCGCAGATAACACCGTCAAAGTCGGTGATGAATAACTTCATGAATATAACTCCCTCAGGATATAAATTTAATTTTGAATATACGGAAAACTGTAGTATAATTTCATGTTGTTTCCTCGAATACTATACTATGAAAAACGATATTGATACAGTTTCGCACCTGGTTCCCGAGGTGCGGCAGAAAAATTATATCTATCTTCTCGATGATCTCAAAACCTCGTACGAGGTAGTGAAATATCTGGTGAATTTCAGCAGGACCCAGGCCCCGCTATCCGAAGAGGAAGAATCGGCTGCCCGTATTCTGGATGAATGCTCTCTTCATGTCCGATATCTTTTTATTATGGACCAGTCCAGGCGGGTACATATCCGGGTGAACTGTGATTCTCAGGTGGTGCAAGGGGTCCTCGCGATTTTTGCCGATATCTACCAGGGGGGAGACGAAAAAGAGATTCGGAAAGCTGCGCCTGATTTTCAGCGGTACCTCCCCCAGGGGATTGCACCGTCCTTCGAAAGGAAGGACGGCGTCAAAAGGCTCTACTATCGTCTGCTTGAATTCAGCCGGAGCTGGTAATTTCGATAATTGCAAAACATGCAAATCAGCGCATGTTCATGCCACCATTTATATCGATCGTCTCACCTGTCATGAAGGGAGTATCCAGAATAAACCGTACAGTCTTCGCGATCTCCCCTGCTTTGCCCGCATATCCAAGAGGGGTTGCCTTCATGAATTTTTCCAATTGGTCTCTCGGTGTTGATTTGTCGTGAAAGGGGGTCAGTATGATACCCGGTGCAATGGCGTTGACCCGGATTTTTGGGGCAAGTCCTTTTGCGAGACCCCGGGTATAGGTATCGAGAGCGCCCTTTGACGAAGCATAGGTAATCGCTGTAGGAGACCCATTGCGGGCCGCCACTGAAGTAAGGTTAATGATATTTCCTTTTTCCCGTTTTCTCAGGTGCGGAAGAAGCAGGGCGGTTACCCTCATAACTGAAAATACATTCAGAGCAAAAGTCTCATAGGCAATTTCCCATGTGGTATCCTCAAGTGAATGGCGATGAAGAAGTCCTCCTGCGTTGTTCACCAGAACATCCAGTCCATCCGTATGGGCTGTAACTTCATCGGCAAGTTTCTGACATCCCTCATCGGTGGAAAGGTCCGCCTGGATCAGTACGGGATGCCCGTCCAGCTTTCTCACATCTTCCGCTACTTTTTGAGCCTCCTCACTGCTTCGGTTGTAATGGATATAGACGGTGTTCCCGTTCGCCAGTTCCCGTGCCGTGGCAGCACCGATCCCGGTGCTTGCTCCTGTAATTACTATATGTTGCATCCGGATTCCTCCTTGATTTGTCTTCCTTCTTCTATTCTACCGAAGTTACGGTACCATTGAAATATATACAGCCGATTAAATCCGTGTATTCAAATCTTGTATAAAAGGTTTCCCCTCTATACACTCTTTGATTATGATTACCAGTCATCTGCTCTGCTGTGACGATGGTAGAGATCTCTTCAACATACCCGATGAGAGTATTCACCTGATAGTAACTTCCCCCCCGTATCCCATGATTGCCATGTGGGATGATGATTTCGGCAAAGCGGATCCTCTGATTGCTGAAAGGATTGAGGATGGAGACGGCAGAAAGGCCTTTGAAGCAATGCACCGTCTTCTTGATGCCGTATGGAGAGAATGTTTTCGGGTTGCAGTGCCCGGGGGAATAGTCTGCATCAATATCGGCGATGCAACCAGAAGCGTAGATGGGGAGTTCAGGCTTTATGCAAATCATGCCCGGGTGATCACCTTCATGGAAGCCCTGGGATTCTGGTCTCTTCCTCTGATTTTGTGGAGGAAACAGACCAACGCACCCAACAAGTTCATGGGTTCAGGGATGCTTCCGGGAGGTGCTTATATAACCCTGGAACATGAATATATATTGGTCTTCAGAAAGGGCGGGAAAAGAGTTTTCAGCCATGAAACATCCCGGGCGCTCAGAAGGCGCAGCGCCCTCTTCTGGGAGGAGAGGAATACATGGTTTTCCGATGTTTGGGATTTCAAGGGCGCCCGGCAGAGTATGCTGAACGGGAGTAATAAAAACCTGCGGGCCCGAAGCGCGGCTTTCCCCTTCGAACTTGCCTACAGGCTGATTCATATGTATTCTCTGCAGGGGGAAAGGGTTCTGGATCCCTTCGTCGGGACCGGGACGACCATCCGTGCCGCCATCACCGGAGGGAGAAACTCCTTCGGCTACGATACGGATCAGAACCTTATCAGTCATATCCTCGAAACACTTCCCGATGAGCATGATTTCATGAACGAATATAACTGTCGCAGGCTGGAACGTCATGCGGCATTTATGGCGAACCGCCATGAAGAGAAAGGGGTTGGGAAAAAGCCCGGAAAGAGCTATGTAAATAAAAGGTATCGCTTCCCTGTGGTCACTGCCCAGGAAAGAGAGATAGAGCTCCCGGTGATTGATCGAATTGAACGGTCAGAGGGTGTTCTTACGGCCTATTACCAATCGGATCGGCCTGTCTGGGAGCGGCCAGAGGAAGACTATTCGGAATAGTGCACTCTGGAATCAGCCTGCCACATATCAGGATTTGGCCCCATAGCGTTTTTCAGATCGGAAGTGGCTTCATTGAGGGATAGTATCATATCTTCTCCCAACACTATATCCGCGACCCGTGCGTGGGCTACAGCCTGCAGGGGGTTGCGTGCTCCTATGAGAGCGCAGCTGACGCCGTCCCGCTGAAGTATCCAGGCACTTGAGAGTTCCCACATGGACAATCCTGATTCTTCGGCAAGATTTCTGATTTTTAAGAGGGCTGAAAAGGTTTCGACCTCATGTCCCGGTTCCCCGTGCCGGGCAAGCGGTCGGTCCGAACTGAAATGTCTGGTTCTCGCCCGCCCTTCGGGTACTTCCTCCGGAGTATTGAATTTCCCCGCCAGAAGGCCGTGCATGAGGGTGCTGTAGGCAAGGAGACCCATATTTCTCTTCTTTACCGCCGGAAGGATTTCATATTCGATAGCCCGAAAAAGCAGATTGTAGGGCAGCTGGTTGCTGATGCAGTGCTCGATACCGTCGGTGTGTTCCAGTTCATAGGGACCGAAATTACTGATTCCGATTTCTCTTACTTTTCCTTCTGTCTTCAATTGAAGCATGAGGTCTATTATCTCGCTGTTGCCGATATGTTCTGTGGAAGGCCAGTGCAGCTGGAGGAGATCCACATAATCAGTCTGCAGGTTTTTTAAACTTTTTTCGAACATCCGGCGGGTATGATCCCTGTCCTTGTAGGGCGGACTAAGTTTCGTAGCGATGAGAGCGTCCGATCTTCGGCCGGAAAGTGCTTTCCCGAGGAGCTTCTCGGATTTCCCGTCACCGTAAGGAGGAGCGGTATCGAAAAAGGTTATACCCGAGTCGAAGGCCGCGTGGATGGTTCGTATGGATTCCTCCTCCGAAGTTTCACCCCACATTTCACCTCCGCCTATGCTCCATCCGCCGAAGGCCACTAAAGATACTTTCAGGTCGCTTTTTCCCAGATTGCGGTATTTCATAATCTTTCCCCTTTTCCCGGCATGAAGGCCCGGAAACAATCCATGTATTCTCTATTCTGCATCAATGGTGAAATAGTCACGAGCGTTCCGATATGAGATCTGCTCCACCATCTCCCCCAGAAGCTTCATGTCCCCCGGAGCCTGCCCGGCTTCTACCCACGAGCCGATTAGATTGCAGACTAACCGGCGGAAGTATTCATGTCTGGGAAAGGAGAGGAAACTTCTCGAGTCTGTGAGCATTCCGATGAACCGGTAGAGCAGGCCCATATTGGCCACGGCCTTCAACTGACGTTCCATGCCATCCAACTGATCATTGAACCACCAGCCGGAACCGAGCTGCATCTTGCCGGGGGTTTTCCCATCCTGAAAACATCCGAGCAGGCTCATCAGGAGCTCAAAATCCCGGGGATTCAGGTTATATACCACTGTTTTAGGAAGTTCATCAGTTGTGTTGAGAGTATCAAGAAAGCGGGCCAGCGGCTCGGCCAATAAGCCATCACCCATGGCATCGAAACCGGTGTCGGGACCGAGTTTTCTGAAGAGGGCGCTGTTATTGTTACGGAGGGCGCCCAGGTGCAGCTGCATAACCCATGATCTGCGTGCATTCATACGGGCAAGTTCAAGAAGAGCGGCTGTACGAAACTTGATTGTGTCGACGTTGTTCACCGAGCTGCCGCTTCTCAGTTTTTCAAATATTCTTACCGCTTCCTGATCGCTGCAGCTTTCCGCGACCGGGACCAGAAGGGCGTGATCGCTCGAGCGGCAGCCGTTTTCATCAAAGAAGGCATGTCTCTTGTCGAGGGCTTCCAGATACCGGGAATAGTTTGAAATGTCGATGCCGGCAGCTTCTCCGAGCTTATCGATATACGTGTTGAAAGCTGAAAGTTCCTCCGGACTGTCCCCGGAACCGGCGGCAAGGGCTTTATCAGGGCGGAAGGTAGGAACAACCTTAATTCCGAAGGAAGGGTCTTTCCTGATTTTCCGGTGATGTTCTAGGGAATCCACCGGATCATCGGTGGTGCAGAGGACTTCAACTCCCATTCTCTCGAGGAGGGGACGAACCTTGAAATTCTCCTCCGTCAGATACTGATTCGTCTCATGATATATCGATTCAGCCGTTCCGGGATCGAGTAAAGTGTCTATTTTGAAATACCTGAGCAGCTCGAGATGCGTCCAGTGGTAGAGGGGGTTTCCGATGGCGTGCTGGATCGTACGGGCCCAGGCCTGAAATTTTTCCCAATCCGAGCCGTTGCCGGTTACATATTTTTCTTCTATCCCGTCGCTGCGCATGGCTCTCCACTTGTAATGGTCCCCTCCGAGCCACACTTCGGTGATTGAGCGGTAGGCTGTATTCTCGGCGATTTCCTCCGGCGGAAGATGGTTGTGAAAATCGATAATGGGCATTTTCTCCGCATATTCGTGATAAAGTTCCCGGGCCGTTTTGTTCTGAAGTAGAAAATTGTCGTTGATGAAGGTTTTCACATTTTGCTCCTTTTCCCTGAATCATGTCCCCGAGGATGCGGGGACAAACATCTGAAATAAAAAAGTGCCGTTTCGGGGACACCCGCCCATGGGATTATAGTATAACGGAATATGAAACCTGTCAAAACTCCCGTTGTGTTGTGATTTTTGAACGAAAGACCGTATAATGCCTCCCATAAGAGGGGAGGAGGAGAAGATGCTTGAGGCGATCCTTTTTGATTTTGACGACACCTTGATACACTACAAAACATCCGAAGAATACGGATTGACGAAGGCTCTGGAGGAATGCGGTGTAGAAGTGAAGAGTGAATATCTTCTGCTCTACAGTGAGGTGAACCGGAAATTGTGGCGATTGGCCGAAAAGGGGGTGTTGAGTACTGCGGAATTGAGGCTTCGTCGTTTCGAGACTCTGATCCGGGAAACCGGTATTGAAGTGGGTATATCGGCGAAAAAGCTGGACGAACGGTATTTACATCACTTTGCGGAGGTTGGGAAAGTGGAGGATGGGGCCTTCGGCATGCTTCGATGGCTCGGAGGTCTTTCAGGACTCCGCAAGGCAATTATTACCAACGGATTCAGCGACACCCAGCGTCGAAGAATCGAGCGAACACGGATTGGAGATTATTTCGATCAATTGTATATCTCCGGGGAGATGGGAGCGAAAAAGCCTGAACCGGAAATGTTTCAGATGGTACTTGAAAATCTGGAGATTTCAGATCCGGAAAGGGTCCTGATTGTCGGAGATAACCTGGTAAGTGATATGATGGGGGGCAAGAAATCCGGATTGCTCACCTGCTGGTATAACCCTCAGCGCAGAGATGCGGATATCTATGCTGAATATATTGATTTTGAAATCCCCCACCTCTCCTGCATTCGGAGGCTTCCGTTCTTCGCGGAGAATATGGATTGATGGAACGGGATATTCAGGGGATAATGAACACCCTATAGATGCTTATGGTGCGGATACCAATTTACAGGGATATACCATGAAAAAAGAGGAAAGGCCTGAGAGCAGGCTCAGTTATCTGATCGGTGCGGTAATCAATCTTCTGGTATTCTATGCGATACAGAAGATACCGGAATGGAACATCGTATTTATCACGGAGGAATACCGGGAGGTGCAGGGGCTGCTTTCCTTCTCGGTTCTGGTTCAGGCTGTTGGTGGGCTGGTACTGATGGTGCTTCATACTGTCAGGATGCACCATCTGCTGCATGTTATTTTTAATTTCATAACAATGTACGTTCTGTATCGTTTGATCGTGGTTTTCCCTTTTGATTTCGCTGCTGCCGGCCTTCCTTTTGTCGGCCCTGTTCTGCGGGTTCTTCTGATTATCAGTCTGATGGCGGCTTTAATAGGACTGATCTCAAATATGTATAGACTCCGGATTATAATCAGAGAGAAAAGACGAGGTTGATGTGCAGGATCAGAGCTCTGCGGAAACAGCTTCCTGAGCAAGGTTCAATTGTTGTTCCTGCGGATTCCTTTCGAGGTAGCTGAAAAATATCTGACCGATCCGGCTGATTTCGGCAGCATTCTGGATATGTGTGTTCATACGGGTTCCGAATTTGAAATTATCACAAAAATAGTAGAAGAAGCGGCGTGCCCGGGAGAGCCGGAAATCAGCCGGCTGGTAAAGCTCAAGGTAGTGCAGGAAACGCTGAACAGTTTCACCCGGCAGGACTGTATGATTTCTTATGAGAGGTGAAGTCTCCTGTGCGGGCGCGGCGGGGAATCCTTTCAGCCGATGAAAAATCCAGGGGCTTTGTACGGCGCCCCGGCCAATCATGAGAGGTCCCGTACCGGCAATACTCATTCTGCGCCGAAGACTGTCAGAATCTTTAATCTCACCGTTCCCGACTATCGGAACTTTCAATTCGTTTCTGAGAAGCTTTATATAATTCCAGTCTCCCGGACGGTCACGGTTCGTGTTTACCGTTCTCGGGTTGAGGGTAATGAAGTCCACTCCAGCATCAATCATGGTCCTGCAGAAACCGAGCAGTCTTTCGGGATCTTCGCTGTGGCCTATGCGGATTTTTACCGACAAGGATTGTCCTGACAAGCGCGGCCGGACTGAGTCTATGATGGAGGCTGCCAGATCCCGGTCTTTCATAAGTTCGATGCCCCAACCCTTTTTTCTGATTTTGTGGACGGAACAGCCCATATTGATATCCACTCCGGCAATGGGAAGAGCAGAAAGCCGTCCCGCTGCAGCGGCGAAGAGGTCCGGTTCGTTCCCTGCAAGCTGAACGATGGTTCTTTCCGGTGATGGACCGAAATCGAGGTACCAGGGAGAGTAGGGGGAGTTGTTTGTGACAGCCCCGGCTGAGAGCATCTCAGTGAAAAACCAGTCGCAGCCGCCGAAATCGGCTACAAGCCGACGGAAAGCCCCATGTGAAATCTCAGCCATCGGTGCTAATAAGATGTCATCTGGTCGGATCCCGGTATCATTCACAATGCAAAGAGCTTAGCCTATAGGGGACGGAACAGCAAGGGCATCAGAGTTCTGCTATTCATCGAGGAAAAAAGTTGAATCAACAAGTTCCCCCTCCGTCATGGGCAGTGATCCGCTTTCAAGAATCAGTACAAAGGGGCGTCCTCCATAGATACCGGTGGCGCTGGTCGTGATCACCCTGCCTGCATGCTCAATCGCCGGTCCGGAAAAAGCTTTTCTCGGTTCATGGCTGCGGAAGAACTTTCTGACTCCCAGGGTCGAAAGAACCGCGTTACTCACATCGGGTCCGAACACCCGGCCGGCTCCCCTGTAACTCTGATATTCTCCCTGTTCAGGGATCGGATCTCCCCACAGCAGCTGGCGTTCCGTCTCCCGGGAGGGGTTCTGTAATACCTCGAGGGAAGTAATTTCATTTCCGATACCCCCATGGGCAAAGAGCGCATATCCCGGGAGAAGGGCCGCTAAAGCAAGGCCCTCCGTAAATCGGGAAAGGAAGGGGAAGAAGGAGTCCCAGCTTCCCCGCTTTCTGGAGGCTTCTTCCATGAGGGTACAGGGGCTGAAAGCGGGATTCCCGGCATCATCATACTCCTCATGATTTCCCTTCAAGGCGATTACTTTGCCGGGAATACGTGCTTTCAGAGCAGAGATACCTTCCAGAATCTCAACTCCCCGGGCCCCCCGGTCCGCGTAGTCCCCGAGGAAAATCAAGAGGTCTCCGGTTCTTCGCAGTCCCAAACCCTTTTCAAGAGCGGCAAGATCGCCGTGAAGGTCTCCGAAGACGATGAGCCGGGACGCCTTTTGCCTGTCGATCACAGCCAGGGAACCTTGCAGCAAATACACGGGGGTCTCCTCTGTTTCAGGCGGAGTGCATTTAAATTATTCCTTCCGCGCCGAGGGCTGATTGAAGCCGATATGAGGTTGAGAGGAGTCAAGCTCCGGCCTTTGTAGATACAGTGTCTGGGTCGGGTAGGCGAACTCGATCTCCCGTTCCTCGAAGGTCTTGTATATCCTGAGGTTGATCTCCTGCTGAATGTCCATGTAGACGGCATAGTCGGAAGTGAGTACGTAGTAGACTGTCTCAAAGCTCAGGGCGAAGTCGCCGTAGCCCTGGAAGTGGGAGCGGTCGAACTGGGTCAAATCAATCGATTCGATAATCCCGCGAATGATCCGGGGAATCTCCTCCAGCTGCTGTGAAGGGGTCTGGTAGGTCACGCCGATCCTGAAGACGATGCGCCTGCGTTCCATCCGCTTGTAGTTGTGGAGCCGGGCGTTCACCAGAGCGGAGTTGGACACGACAAGCTGTTCTCCTCCCAGGGCACGGATTCGGGTTGTTTTAATCCCGATCTTTTCTATGCTGCCGAGCTTGTCATCGAAGATTATGAAGTCCCCCAGTTCGAAGGGTCGATCGAAAAAGATAACGAAGTAGTTGAAAAGATCTCCCAATATTCCCTGGGCGGCAATTGCTACGGCGATCCCGGAGACGCCGAGTCCGGCTACCAGGGTCGAGATGTTGAAGCCGAAATTATCCAGAAGGAAGAGGGCGGCAATGACCCACAGGAGAAAAGAGACCAGCGACAGCAGAGGGCGGGTTCTTTTTTCATCATCTTCCCTGCCGGTTTTCTGGGCATATCTATGCAATGAAGAGGTGAGGATGTAAACGACGGCACGTACAACGAGGACCGCTGCTACAGCGATGATGACCCCCCGCAGGATCATCTGCATGCGGGTACTCATTTCCAGTCCGTCCAGGGCAAGCCAGAGTACCAGAAAATAGAGCAGGGGAATGATTACCCGTCTGACTGCCTGAAGGGCGATCCATCGTTGTCGATGCTGTGCTCCTTCTTCAACCTTGCGTATCCTTTTTTGTACCAGAGACTGGAGGACGAGAAGAGCCATCAGACCGAGGAAGAGAATAATTGCGGTCCTGGCATACTGAAACAGAGAGTTTCCGGCTACTATGGTTTCATTCAGTATATCCATCATATATACAGTCTATAAGCTGAAGGGAAAATTATCAAACCAATACTGAACTCTCCGGCATACCGGTAATAAGGGTCAGACGGTCATTTCCGGACCTGTCGATGGATTTCTCCGGGAATACTGACAGGGGTAACAGGACATGCTACACTTTCAGGTATAAGGAAAAAAAGAGATATGTGGCTTGCGTTTTTTACATCGCCCAATTGGTTCCGCCTTTTGATGGGAACAGCTCTCATGATCTATGCTCTGCGTATCCCCTTGAAACCTCCCTGTTATTTTGGAATTATCGCCCTTCCGATAATTCTTCTCCTGCGTGATTTCGTAACCTTTTGGCTGCCCGAAAGGACCTGGATCATCCTTTGTGAGTTTCTAATGGCGGGAATGTACATGTGCGTTTTTGACAGCTACAGGAATAATCGGACGGGTCGTATATTTTTGCTTTCCTCATTGCCGGTCATGGGATTGTTTACCTTTTTGGTGCATCGGAGACCGGAAGTTCTTTTTTTGTACGTGATTCAGATACTGATCCTGGTTGCCGCCTTCGCGATTATGGTCTCCCAGATGAATGCAATCTCTCCAAAAAATGTGCGCCATGGGATCCTGTTGGGAAAGACCAGAGAATTCTTCTCCCGGGTGTATGTTGTTGTGCTCATACTTGAAATAGTGCTGCCGGTTGAAAGTTTCTTCTATCAGAGCATGTTATTGCCGGGGACCTTTTTACTTCATTCCATGGTGATGTATGTCTATTATCGACAATACAAAATACAGTTTGAAAAGAGGCTTCATTTTGCCCGTTCGTATATCAACTCGGTATTTGATTTCATCCGCAAGGTAAATGAAGCTCTCTCGGAACATATCGCGGTAAAACAGGTCATGGATTTCGTTATCGCATCAGTCATGGACAATACACATGCGGACGGCGGGGTGATATATCTCTACGATTCACGTGAACAGGTCCTGAAGGTAAGCAGTATAAGCGGCCGTTATCCTCCTCCGTACCCGCTTCCGGACATAGTGAAGCAGAAAGTGGGTAAGGTGGAGGTATATATAAAATCAAAACCGATCAGCCCCGGAGAGACTTTGATCGGGAAATCAGCCGAAACCAGATCCCCGGTTTTCATTTCCCACACCGCCAGGAATCCGGAAACAAGCAGGCTGATACAGGATGAGTTCAATTACTGCAGCTCCCTGATTGTTCTTCCCCTTCTGGCATCGGGGAAACTGATGGGTGTGATGAGCATAGTCTCTATAGACAAGGACCACCATTTTACCCAGGAAGACTTTGAGCGATGTCAGGTCTTCGGCGATTATACTGCTCTCACAATTGAAGCCCTGTATAATTATATGGAGCTGCTGGAAAAGAGAGAAATGGAACGGGAGGTAGAAATAGCCGGGGGTATTCAGCGTAATCTGTTCCCCAGGGAGCTGCCTCAAAATGCGTTTATTGATATTTCCGCCCAGACCATCCCGGCACGCGGAGTGAGCGGAGATTATTACGATATAATCCAGATGCCCGGGAACCCGCGAATCGGATGTCTTGTCTGCGATGTTGCAGGAAAGGGAATACCAGCCAGTCTGGTTATGGTAATGATCCGCACCATTGTTCACCTGATTGCTGATAAAGAATTGAATGCCAGGGATTTTGTTACCTTCATCAACCGAGGAGTAGCCGGGAATGTCGGTATTGAACGTTTTGCGACCCTGGCTTTTCTCCTTATCAATCCGGAAAGTGGGGAGGCCCAGTACTGCAACGCTGCTCATCACCCGCTGCTGGTATTTCGGAAGGCGAGCGGCGATTTTGAACAGATAGATTCTGAGGGAGTTCCGGTAGGGATCGACTCGGAGTGGGAATATCCGCAGACGAATTTCAACCTGATGCAGGATGATGTAATGATTTTGTACACCGACGGTATTACCGAAGCCATGGATATGGGGGACCGGCAATTCGGTTTGAGCCGCTTAAAAGAGGTGATACAGAAATATGCCGATCTGCCGCCGGAGGAGATAAAGGACCGGGTTTTCGAGGCTATTGACAGGTTTGTCGGCACCGCGAGTCAGCATGACGATGAGACTTTGATTGTGATGAGAAAGATGAAGAATAATGTAAAATAAAGGAGGAGCCCCTTTCCCGGCTGACTATACTCCCTGTCGATCAAAAATACCCTGCCTAAAATCCCGGCAGTTTGAGATCCTTTCCTATGTCTTCGAGTTTATCCTTTGCCTGATCCTTAAGCTCTTTTGCCTTTTGTTCTACCTCCGCTTGGGCTTTCGCTTTCAAAGCCTCCTTCCTTTCCTCGATCGCGGTTTCAAGGCTTTCGGTTGCACGGATATCATCTATCAGTTCGCTTCCCTGCCGGGAAATCTCACGGTTGAGTGATTCATTGGCTGCAAGTTCATCCTCGATATAATCGTAGAAAAGCTTTTCGGCTTCTTCCGCCGCCTGATCAGCCTGTTCTCTGGCATATTCTCCGAGGCGCTCCCCGAGAAGCTGATCAAGATCGCTCCGTACCTTCAGATCCGTCAGGGTGCCGTCGGCGAAACCGAAATCGGCTTCAATAACTGCCGAGTCGATATCCCGAAGGATCTGTGAGAGGGCATTCCCGACGATGGATTCCGTATCGCTATAGGTGATTTCCATGCCGGAAAGCAGGATATTCGCCGAACCTTCCCCCGACAGGTCGGGTTTCAGGGATAGCTGTATGGAATTATCGGAAACCGCCTGCATCGAGGCGATGGACAGGGTATTCAATCCTTCTGAAATCTGGACGGGCAGCTCTGCTATATCGGTATTGCTCTCCATGAAGAACTCTGCACTGTCCCGCGTATCGATTGACAGCTCGGAGCGCAGGGGCGTTCTGGTGCCGCCCACAGGGGGACTGCCGCTGAAAGTGGCGGTTGCGGGTTTTCCCCAGGTCTCTTGGTCTCCAGTGATGTCGCTGATCAGAAGCTCGGTGAAATCTGAAGACTTCGAGGCTCCGGATGAGATTTCAAACTTTTTTATCAGAAAGGAAGGATAATCGCGATAGGGAAAGGAGACGGTGGTTCCCCTTCTTCCCTTGTCTGCAAACCGGCTCTGTTTCTTCTCCGAGCCGTTTTGAAGCCGGTTGTAGATTTTCAGGACTTTTTCTCCGTAGATATAGATCTTTCCGAGCTTTTCCCGGAGAATCGGCCGGGCGGTGGATGAAATCATTCCGGCAGCATCGGATCTGAAACTGCCCACGGCATCCTTGAGGAAATCTATATCTTCTTCGATGGCGGTATCGATGGCCCCCCGGGTATCCCGGATGCTTGCCGTATCCGCCTGGTATTCACTGTAAGTCTGATCAAGGAAGCTGCGGGTATCCCTGATTGAAGACTGGAGGGTATCGAGTTTGCCGAGGTATGATTCTATCTCCGTGACGGTATCGATGGAGGAGATATCGGTGCTTAAGACATCCTGAGATTGGGCTTCCAGTGTTTCCATCCTGCTATCCGATTGTTCAATCCTTTGGACCCAGCGTTCATTCATATCGGTATATTGTTCCCGGACGGATTCTATCAGCTCGGGCGATCGGAGGGATTCACGATACTGATCAATGAGGTTTTCGGCGCTCTGACGGCCTATTTCGAGGCTGAGTGTTTTTACCTCCTCGACCGCATTTCCGGATGATTTTCCGGGTTCTTCGGATCCTTCCTCAGGGTCTCTGTCCGGCAGGGCTCCTGAGATCGCTCTCTCGGTACCAAACTGTATCTCCTTGCAGGAGACTTCATTAATAATGATCCTGCGGGAGAGAACTCTGGGCATATCGAGGGATAAAACCGTATCTCCGAGCTCGATCAAATTCCGCATCGGCCGATCTTCATCGGCTAGGGTGAGATGAGAGAACGTCACCGTACCCTGCAGCAGGGAAAGCCTCGGTTCCTCCATATCCGCTGCTCCATTGAAGATATTCTCCAGGGCGTTTTCTGCTGCCGTCTCGAATAGTCTGTTCTTCAAAAAGAAATTGAATCCGCTTATTCCCAGTATCAATACCAGGATGATTGCCGCTTTCCAGCCTACCAGAACGCCCCGGTTCTTTTTTACGGCCTTGGCAATTTTCCTGAGATGCTTCAGGTCCTCTTTTGATAATTCTTCGGGAAGATAAAACAGGTCTCCTTCGCGTTTCTCGAGTTTGGAATTGAGAAATTTCCTTTCGCTTTCGACGTGGATCCTGCGCAGTATTTTGCGGTTTAACTTCTTTTCGGAGAGGGGCTTTTTGAACAATTTGGGGACTTTCGTTTTTTTCATGCTTTCCACCCCTCATAAACCGCGCCGGCCTTACGCATAGCCTTGGTCAGTTTTCTCAGAATGGGGGATTTTTCGAAAAACCTGACCAGTTTGCTGGATGCAATTTTATCCCTGACCCCTCTGCGGTAGAAACCTACCAGCAGTCTGCCGATGAAGAAAAAGGGAATCCACAGGATAACTCCGGATACAAAACCGCCCATAACGAGAGAATTGTTAAATCGTGAAAAGGGCAGAACCGGGCTGTTGACAGCCCAGATATAGAATGGTTCCAGACTCTTCTGCTGCAGCAGAAGAAGACCGAGTGTATCGATCAGCGGATCCATAACACCGATAAAAAGCTTGAAAATTATTATGGTAAGAAACATGGTACCCAGGTGGATTTTGAGAAAGAAGAAAATGATAAACAGGACGATCCACAGGAGGTTCCCGGCGGGGATCAGGGCAAGCATGATCCCGCAGGCAAATCCCGCGGCAATTTCCCCGGGTCTGCTGTTCGCATTCAAGGCAGCCAAAAACTTTGCAATTAATGTAATCATATTTTACTGATAGTATTTTTTCACGGAGATGTCAATTTCTCATAAGGGGAAATCTATATGAAAGGTATTTCCTTCTGCGGCTGTATATTGAATCGAGCCCTGCAATTGGCGAATCAGTTCATGGACGATGTTGAATCCCAGACTGTCGGGTTCCGAAAAAAGAGAAGGGTCGAAGGGTCTTCCGTCATCATTGATAAGAAGGCGGAATTCCCCATCCAGTATATCTCCTTTAACGGTTATGGTTTTTACCTGTCCTGAAAGCGTACTGTGTTTCAGGGAGTTGGAAAACAATTCGAAGATGATAATTCCTAAAGGGATAGCCTGATCTATTCCGATGGCCAGATCATCGATCTGAATATTCGTCCGGAAATCATGTTGTGAATCACTGGTATGCGAAACCAGGTAGGCGGTCAGGGTGGATATATATGAGGCAATGTCTATCTTGGCAAGATCTGCAGAACTGTATAACTGCTGGTGAACCTGGGATATGGTATAGATTCTTCCGATATTGTCCTGCAGAACGGCCTTCGTGGCGGGATCATCTACGGAGAAGTTTTTGAGATTCAATATACTGAGGATAAGTTGAAGGTTGTTTTTTACACGGTGGTGGACTTCTTTCAGAAGAATCTCCTTCTCTTCGAGGTTCTTTTTCAATTCCGTCTCACGGCGGGCAATCTTTTCGCTCATTCGTGATATAGTCCTCACAAGATAATTCATCTCCCGGTAGCTGTTGCTTAATTCGCTGGAAACCCCATATCTGCCCTCGGCGATAGCCTGTGTGTTTTTCATGAGCTGGTAAATCGGTCGGACAACCTGTCTGCGGCTGAAAAATGCAAGAATAGTGCTCAGAGCGGCGGCGAGGAAAATCAGAGCGCCTACCGGGAAAAGCAGTTGATATGCAATAGCGAACACTTCTCGTTTTTCCTGCAGAACCAGAATACCCCAGCCTGTGGGATCGATGCGTTCAGAAGTGAAAAACACATTCTTATCTTCGAAACGGGTATCGAAAAAACCGGTTTTACCGTTCAGGGTATCTTTTACCATCTGGTATTGACTGAAATTGTACTGTTGAAGAACGAGCTGATAATCCGGGTGTACGAGAAGGTTCCCCCGGCTGTCCAGAATGATCAGTTCTGAAGTGCCCGCGGAGGTAGTCTGTTTCCCTATGGTTGCCAGGTGGGTGAGATTTATATAGCCGATAAGATAATTAGTGCCGGAAGGGAAAACAGCCGCCAGGGTCGGGGAATTGGTATAGGTGGATATAAAAGTTTCGGACCATTGAACCTTTCCGGTGGCCACGGAAGATTGAAAGAAGGGTTGACCATTTATATTGTTTCCGACCATATCGGGATCCGCCGGGTATGTAGCCTGGACAATACCGGCCGGATCGGCAATAAGGACTGATTCGAAGAAGGGGAAATAAGAACTCATGTTCGAAAGAAAGTACTGCAGTTCATCCGGGCTGTTTCCGTGTACCCGGGCGTGAAAAGCACCCCACCTGCCGATGGAATCAATGTAATCAAGGTAGCTCCTGATTTCTCTTGCAACGGAGGTTGTCAGAGCTTCATTCGATTCGATAGCACGAACCCTGATATTCCGATTCAGAAGAATTGTCAAAGTGAGAAGGAGAAGCAGAAGAGGAATGAGGGATGCGGAAGTAAAATGAATAAAGAGAACCCTGCGGATACTTTTCGTACCTTTCATCTATAAATCATCCTATTTTGCCGATTGAACTGTTATAAAGCGTCCTTCTCTGATGGAATGAATGTAAATCCGTCTGTTAACATCTCCATATGCATCAAAGGATATGTTATCCTGCAGCCCTTGAAAGGTGGTACCGAGGAGCACTTCTTTCAGGCTTTGTTTCGCTTTCTTCCTTTCAAGAGCTTCCGCTGCAATCAGCATCGCTTCGTACCCCATAACGGCACTGCTCAAGGCTTCGGTGTTGAAACGTTGAAAATACTCAGTTCGAAACTTCTGCGATTTGGTGTTCCTGATGCCGGGACTCGTCAGGTTGGAAATGTATATGTTTTCCACATATGGTCCTCCCTGGTCAATCAGCTCCTGATTTTCAGCCCACTCGACTCCAATGACGGGAATATTCAAACCGCGTTTATACAGCTGCTGAACCATCATGGCGGTATCAAGAGATCCCGAGACAAGCATCAGAATATCAGGATCCAAATTGAGAGCTTCATTGAGAAGCATCCTGAAGTCCGGATCCATGGTGCTGTCATAATCCAGCCTGGCAAAGCTGAAATTACAGTAGGCTTCGATGCTTCTCCTGAAATGGTTGGAATAATCCACTGTGTAGATGGAATTGAAGGAGTCAACGATAGCCGTGATTTCGGTCCCTTCAAAATTAGCACAGGCGAATTCAGCCGATGCCTCAGCCAGCTGCCTATTACTGGGGAAAATACTGAAAAAATAATCATCCTTCTCCATCAGATAAGCTGCGGATGATGTGGGACTCAGCATGACAATTTCATTTTCGTTTATATAATCCAAAACAGCCGTGCTCATGGTACTGGTAGTATGTCCGATAATCAGTTCCACTCCGGCAGCGAATAATTCCCGGTCTGCCTTCAGGGCCTGATCCGGGATTCCCCGGTCGTTTTTAATCAGCAGTTCGATCGGGCGGCCATTGATCCCGCCGCGTTCATTGATCTGTTCGGCGGCTAATATGACAGCATTGCGAACCATCGTGCTGGGTGTGCTTCCGGGTCCGCTTAGCTGGCCGCTGAAGCCGATCAGTATACTGTTTCCGGTCTGCTCGCAGGATGAAAGCAGGAGTATGCTCAAAAGAAAGAATAGAATATCTCGGAATTTCATAATCTGTTCTAAATCATATATTCAATGAAATCAATAAGCAAATTATCCTTTCCGAATCACCTCCACGGACAGCAAGAGACCCAGCACTACGGATAAAAGAACGGCAAACAGGACCCGAAACTCTTCGGGTAAAAGAAAGGTAATCGTATGAGCGGGTATCCAGAAGAGAGGTATGGTTTTTCTGAAAACGAAGCCCCACATTTTCTCCCAATTGATCCGTTTCAGCAGCGGCATCAAGCGGAAAGCAGCCAGGGGAAACCGGCCTTTCTGTTCTTCGATGTACATATCAGTAATATGATGGCTCAGCATCATCATGGGAGCGAAAACGAGGTTCATAAAAAAGGAGATTGCGAAGGCATTCATCAACCGCATCGCGAACCCGGGATCTGTCAATGCCGGGAAAAGGGTGGCAGTGACTCCTTTCGAGAAGATACCGAAGGCAAGCCAGATAGCAACACCCAGTATCCCCCAGATAAGCATCTTCGGCAGCAGGCCGAAATGAGAGGGGAGATATCGACCCTTTTGCAGTCTCGCAACCAGCATTTCTCCGAAGGTTGCCAGAAGGGCAAATTTGAGAAAGGAAAGTACGACGGGCAGTGCCGCATACCATTGTACATATACACCGTACGTGTACGGATGGATAAATATTGCAGCTACCGCCAGGATAAAAAGAAAAGCGAAGAAATCATTTATTTTCACGGGTTTCTCCTTCCGGTCCATCAGGTTCCCTGCTGCCAGCTTTCAAGATAGTGCCGCTGTGAAGCGGTGAGAGAATCTATTTCAATACCGAGGGATGCGAGCTTGAGGGCTGCTACCTTCCGATCGATCTCTTCGGGTACCGAATATACTCCGGGTTTCAATTCCTTCTGTTTTTGAAGGAAAAGCAGGGATGAAACCTGAAGCGAAAAAGTCATGTCCATAATTTCCGCCGGGTGTCCGTCTCCTGCAGCGAGATTGACCAGTCTTCCTTCCGCTATCAGATAGATGGACCGGCCGTCTTTCATCGCGTATCTCTGGATATTCTGACGCACTTCCTCAACACTTCCGGAGGCTTTTTTCAATTCAGGTTTACTGATTTCCACATCGAAATGTCCTGCATTGGTCAGGATTGCCCGGTCCTTCAATTTGGCAATATGTTCCGCCCGAATCACATCGCTGCAGCCGGTGACGGTGACAAAAAAGTCACCCCGCGGCGCGGCATCCTCGAGCTTCATTACTTCAAATCCGTCCATCCAGGCTTCGGCGGATTTAATAGGATCGATTTCGCAGACGATAACCTTTGCCCCAAGACCGGCAGCTCTCCTGGCGACTCCCTTTCCGCACCAGCCGTATCCGACGACGACGGCGGTTTTTCCGCAGACCACCAGATTGGTGGTACGCATGATACCGTCCCAGACGGATTGACCCGTACCGTATCGGTTATCAAACAGATATTTGCAGAGGGCATCATTCACAGCGACCATGGGAAAGCCCAGTTCACCGCTCTTCTCCATCGCCCTGAGCCGGTGAATACCCGTTGTGGTTTCTTCCGCGCCTCCAATGATTCGGGACAGGAGTTCCTTTCTGGTGGAGTGCAGCTTGGCGACCAGATCGCCGCCGTCATCGATAATCAAATCCGGTTCGGTATCAAGGACTTTATCAAGAAAGCTGTTATATTCTTCGCTCGTTGCATCATACCAGCTGTGGACCTCGATGCCCATGGAAGCCAGCCCCGCGGCAACATCATCCTGGGTAGAGAGGGGATTGCTTCCCGAAATCGCAACCCGAGCCCCGAGGTCCCGGAGGACCAGAGCCATGAAGGCCGTTTTGGCCTCAAGATGAAGACTGATAGCTACCTTTCGGCCTTTCAGAGGCTGAAGGTCCCGGTTCTCTGCAAGAATCTGGTTCAGAACGGGCATGTGGGCAGAAACCCACTCAATTTTTTTCCGGCCCGCTTCCGCTTTTGCCGGATCCTTCAGTGTGGATATATCAAACGTAGGTTGAAACTCTGTGAATGTGCTCATTGAAAGCTCCTCTCCTGGGTACTTTAAAATATGCGGAATTACAGGAAATCCTTTACCAGATAATCTTTATAAAAAAATCCTTCATCGTCCTGCCAAGGGAGGATTCTTTCAGGTTCATCCTGAGACCCGTTCCCGCATATTCGTCTTTGATGGTACTTTATCATAGTTTCAGGCTTGAATATAGATAATTATTTCTTCACTTTCCAAACCAGTTGATACCGTATGCAAGAATTATAAGAACCCAGACCGGCCATGAAAAGAAACTGCGGGGTACGGTCTCTTTGTATTTCAAATATTCTTTTTCGAACCATGCATTTAACTTACGCTCTTCATACACGGCGCTGAATATTCTGATAATGATGCTGATACCCGCCCATGCAAGCACGTACATCGAGTGGAGACCTATTCCCACACCCAGACTCGTCAGGCACATTCCCGCGTACATAGGATGGCGGCGTTTGGCATAGGGGCCGTCGGTTATCAGATATACCGGCCGATCCTTTTCACCCTCCAGAGCATGATGAATCGTATGTCTTGTCCTATGCATGGTTATACGACCACAATACATAAGTATAATCCCTACAAGAATACAGATAAGCTGCATACCGCTAACTTCAGAAGGTCCGATAGAATAGGATTTTCCCCAGAGGATTTTTTCCAGGAAAAAGCCGGTTTCACTGAATACAGCATTGCCCCGGACTGCAGTTTCTGCTGAAAATTCAGCTGCCGAATACTCCAGACTCCACAAATCAAGGTCGGGCAGGAAAGCTATGAACCATCGAAGGCTGAAGTAGATCATGAAAAAAACAAGGGTGGTAAACAGAAGCCGAAATAGCAGCGCTGAAACTCCCAGGAGTATTCCCCGCAGTCCCGAAGGCATACGGTCTGATCTCAAACTCCAGCTGTTTGAAAGAGCATGGTTCAGTTCTTCTTCACCAGCTTCGGTGAGCTTCACAACTGTTGAGGGTCTGACAGGGAGGGGTTCGGACTCCGGATTTTCTCCATTTATCTCTACTTCGATAGCAAGTCCGGATTCAAAGACCTCCCTGCAGGCATCCATAATCTTATCTTTCTGATTCGGCTGGTGGTCAAGTCCGAGAGCCCTGAAGGAAGGGATGGAACTGAAATCGGTGGCCACCTCGGCTTCCCGGAGCATTTGCTCTCTGGAATGAATCCTTCCTTTCTCTATCTCGAACAAAAACCAACGGACCATCTGCCGATGCCGGTGTGCATCGAGACGACTGAAGCCGTATTTACTCAGGTCGATCTCTTCCTCGTTCGTACTGCGTACAAGGTCAAGGAGGAGTTCGGCTGCTCCTTTCAATATCAAAACGGACACCACAATTCCTACAATCTGGTCCAGCAGGTTGAATTGAAAGTAGGTTGCGATAAGTCCCGCAGTTACTCCCCCTGCTACTATGATGTGGTTGCGTGAATCAATCGATTGGGCTATGAGGGGAACGCAGCTGTGCTTCAAGCCCGAATACTTCTGATAGATCCAGAGAATTGCGCAGAGACCCGCGGATACAGCCACTGCAATAAAAGCTGTCCAATCGGCGGTAAGGGGTTCGGGCCGAAGGATCCTCATGACTGCCTCAAAGAGAGTGAAAGCACCTGTGATAGTCATGAAGAGAAGAAGGATATAGCTTACCAGTCGTTCCTTCCCCGACCGAACTCCGAAAAAGACGAACAGACTCGAAATCCCGTCCATCAAGGTATCCAGGGAATCATTCAAGAGTCCGATACTCCCTGACAGAAGTGCAGCCGGCAATTTAATGGCAGCCAGTACAAAATGAACTATAAGGGTTACCTTTGAAACGGTTTCAGGGTGTGTCCCCTTTTCGAGGATCCGGCCGCTTTTCTCGAGGTCCTCCAGCATTTTACGAGCTTCCCCGCGGCCTTCTTCGGTTATATGATATTTTTCATCTTCAAAAACGGCCCATTTTCTATTAAGCAGAATTTTAATTCCCCGTTCAACGACGGTTCTCAACTTTTTCTTATCCTGACCCCTGTTTAACAGGTCAACGAACACTCCAAACCGTCGACCCATGGTCCGGTAATATTCTTCAAACTCTTCAATGCTGAGCGGTCCTTCAAGGAGCGCTGCTGCCATCATCCAGGATTGTCCGTATTCATGCCTTGAATGGCGATGTTTTGCTGTGGTTTTTTTAATTTTCCCTGTCTTCATAATCCCTTAGTATATCGGTCCTGGTGTTCCTGAAACAGCACTTTTTTTCTCATTCATGGGATAAACAAGGTGTACTTCCCCAATGTCTGATGGCTGAAGCTTACCCCGGCGGTGGTTTTGGTATGGTCTTGGGGATACTCAGCACAGTCTGCCCTTTCGGTACATCATCGGTAAGCCAGACATTCCCTCCTATAACAGCCCCTTCGCCTATGCGTATGCGACCGAGGAGGGTGGCTCCGGAATAAATGATCACGTTGTCTTCAACTATTGGATGTCGATCGATGCCCTTGATGGGTTTACCTTCTTTATCCAGGGGAAAGCTTCGTGCCCCGAGAGTTACCCCCTGATAGAGCCGAACATTATTGCCGATAATACAGGTCTCACCGATAACAACTCCCGTGCCATGATCGATGAAGAAATGGTCGCCGATACTGGCACCAGGATGAATATCTATTCCTGTCTTGGAATGGGCGATCTCGGTAATGATTCTTGGGATGATGGGAACATTCTGGTTGTATAGAATATGTGCGATCCTGTAGTAGGTGAGGGCCAGCAGGCTGGGATAGGCGAAAATGGTTTCACCGACGCTGATGCTTGCAGGATCTCCTTCGTAAGCTGCAAGGGCATCGGTTGAAAGAAGATGACGAATTTCAGGCAGTTTTTCTATAAGTTCCTGCACCGCATCTTCACCTCGAATTTTGCATTCATCGCATACACCGGCGCCGCGGTGATCGCATTCGAAACAATAGCCGCGCCTGACTTGTTCACTGAGGATGTGATACACGTTATCGAGAATACTTCCGAGGTGGTAGTGTAAAAGACGGTCTTTGATTCCCGGGTCGCCGAAGTATCCCGGGAATAATACTGTTTTAAGCTGCTCCACCAGGTCTGCGAGAACAGGAACCGACGGCATGGGGACCTGCTCAAATCCGTGATTATAAATGCTGCCGAGAACCTCACTGGTTGACATTTTTCTTGCGATTTCCTCGATAAAATTTCCGCTCAGAAAATCGCGTGGAATATTGGAGTCTGCCATTGATTTATCCTTTATCCTAAAATCTCACTATCGTACAGCGGAGTGGACAGATAACGTTCTCCGCCGGAAGGAAGAAGGGTGACGATAAGCCGGTTATCATATTCAGGACGTGATCCGAGTTTAAGGGCTGCGGATACTGCGGCTCCTGAAGAGATGCCGCAGAAAATACCCTCTTCCCGGGTCAGTCGTCTGGCGGTTTCGAAGGCTTCTTCGTTCTCTACCCTTATTACTTCATCGATGATTTCCCTGTCCAGTATTTCGGGAATAAAACCCGCGCCGATTCCCATTATCTGATGAGATCCGGGTTTTCCTCCGGAAAGAACGGGTGATCCCGCAGGTTCTACTGCATACACTTTGATCGTACGGTTCTTTTTCTTCAGCGCCCCTCCTGTTCCTGAAAGGGTGCCCCCTGTTCCGACTCCGGCAATGAAAGCTGCGACTTGTCCGTCCGTATCTGTCCAGATTTCTTCGGCTGTCGTTCTGGCATGACTGTCCGGATTCGCGGGATTGGTGAACTGGCTGGGGATGAAACTTTTATCGTTCCGGGCTGCTATATCCATCGCCCGCCTGATTGATCCTTTTATTCCCTCCTCCGCAGGTGTTAATTCAAGTTGAGCCCCATAGGCAAGAATAATCTTTTTCCGTTCCATCGACATGCTTTCCGGCATAACAATGATCAATGAATATCCCTTTACTGCACAAACCTGAGCAAGACCTATCCCCGTATTTCCGGAAGTCGGCTCAATTATAATGCTTCCCGGACCGATAAGCCCCGACTTTTCGGCAGCTTCGATCATCGACAGAGCCGGCCGGTCCTTTACCGAGCCGCCTGGATTCATATACTCCAGTTTTACGGCAATACGTGCATTGATTCCTCGAGTAATTCTCTGAAGCCAGACCAGAGGAGTGTTGCCGATAACCTGATTTATGTCCCTCTTTATATTCATTGTATGTATTCGTCCCTGTGCATACCCTGATAGACATCGGTTCGCGTGAGATCATAGCTGATCTCCCACCTTCCGAAGCGGTATTCAATCTCGGCTTCCAGTTCAACAAGATCGAGAGTTACATTTTCCTTGTTGCTTCCGGAAATATCGGGGATCTTGATCTGCAGGATTTCATCGGTTTCTTCATAGGTTAATAAGAAACGGATTGTATTGACATTGCCGAGATCGATCCTGATGCTTCCATGCCGAAGTATTCCTTCCCGGTCGATAAATTCATACTCCTTCATATCCTGAAAGTCTGAAAGGAGGGAGAAAGAATCGAAGGATATCTCTTCCCGGAGAAGCCACTGCATTTCATAGAGAAACGAATTGAAATGTCTGCTTTGGTCACGAACGATCGTTCGCTGTTTCGGCCGAACCTGTACTTTTTCCTCCCAGTCTCTAAAACTGATTTCCGGCAGGCCGATTACACCGAAATTGCGGGTCAGATGAGTTCTGACTGTGTGCTGTCCGGGACGGATCTGCTCGATGAGGAAAGGTATCGTTGTGTCACCGGTTGTATATCCTACAAACTGATTATCAACGAAAATTTCCGCGTCTATAAGAGGAGAATAGAGAACCAGGGTTCCCGGTTCTTCATTTTTCAGGCTGATGATGGATCGCCTTCCTTCCTCCGAGGTCAGTTCGGGGGTGGAGCCGGTAAGCGTATTGACTATCTGTTCTGAAATTCGGTGCACTGAATTTTCATTTGTTCCTCTTTCACGGAGTACTGTTACTTCGCCGTTTTTCACGGATACCAGTTTTACGATAAACAGCAGATCATCCCCGAGATGAACATATTCTCCGCGGATGAGAAAATCCGCTCCGCTGAGGCCGCCGATTTCCTGAAGCCCGGACTCCTCCTCAACCAGTCCGCTCAAAGCAAGCTGTTTTTCCTGCATGATTGCATCCAGTTCATCTCTGCTTACCAGTTCTATACCCGGCTGGGATGTTAAATCATACATAAGAAGTGCTTCCGCGATTTTCCCCAGATAATCGGAACGGACGTCTCCGGATGTATTTTCAAAAGGGAGAACCGCTACGGTTTTATTCTGAGAATAGAGGGCGGGCAGGGCTGTGAAGAACAGGAACAACAGAAGAAAACTACTGATTAGAGATGTTTTGGCTCTTATTTTCATGATAATCCTCCAGCGCTTGTGGACCTCTCCTTGTATTTTAATGCATAGCAGCTGTTTCCGCAGTATGAAAAACGGTATTTAGAAGATACTTTAATTGAAATTTAGCATATCCGATAGTATGATTCTACATGAACATGAAAAGGAGGAACATTATGCGGACCGCCCGTAGCCTGATAATAATACTGGTGCTTATTGCTGTTTGCCTGACTTCTGTTTGGACCCAGGAAGTGTCGGAGAAGAAAGAAATTGCAGTATTCAACCTGAGTTATGCTGCCTATTCTGTGCCGAACAGCGCCCTGGTTTTAGTTGATCAGTCCATACAGAACGTTTTCATTGATCTTGGACGTTTTGACATAATCGGTATGGATTACCGCCTGGAATCAGGTGACATCAATGAGTTTATCAACAAGGTCAAAGAGGTAAAGGAAACAAATCTGGAAGTGCCGGAAGAGGTAAGGCTCGGAGAGGCGACTTTTACAGAAGCCGATTTCAACCGGCTGGTTGGTTCTTTTATCGTCGTAGTGCCGGTAATGTCCTACTACAATGTTTATAGGGATGGTGATGAATACGAAGCGGAGATCCAGACCTCCTTTACCTTCATCAAGGTTGACGAAGCCAGGGCTTTTGCAAGTTTCCAGATCGATACAAGTTCAAGCGGGGAAAACGCTGATCAGGCTGTGAAAAACGCCGTTGATATGATTCCTGTCCAGCTGCAGTATGAGCTGCGCAGTATTGATGAGTTCAAGCTTAAAACCGGGATTATTGATATTGAAGGCAACGAATACATTATGGAGTTCGGAAAAAATATGGGCGTTGAAATTGGTGATGAATATGTCAGCACCATCAGCCGTGTTCTTCCTTCCGGATATACGAAAACCGAGGAAACCGGCCTGTTTGTTATCAAATCCGTGGATCAGGAGATTGCCACCGCAACGAGGATTTACAGCGAAGGAAAGCCTTCCCTCGGCGATCAGCTGGTTGAAGTGCCCCGGCTCGGCTTTGAAGCTACCGTTTACGGTCACTACCTCCCGGTGGAGGATAATGAAAACACGGACGCCGAAGAAAAAAACAGGCTCGTTCTGGGCCTGCGTGCCGTAGGTGCCCGGGGTTTTTATAACTGGCGGCCGGTGGTCGGTGTCGAAGTGCCCCTCGGTGACAGCCTTGCTATCTGGTTTCCCGTGATAGGGTATGTCGGCATGGAGTACAACCTCCGTTTGGGCCGGCTCAGCATTGCTCCATCCGGAGTCTTCGGAGCGGGTTCCATGGTCCCCATCATAGGTGATGAAGAGTTCAAGGAAGATTTTGACTTCATCGCCAGTTTCGGAGGGACTGCTCAGGTGAATGTGAACTATCTCATCAACCGTGATACGATATTTCAGATCTACACGGGATACTCGATTTATATGAGTCTTCTTGATTCAGATCTTCTCAATGCCATAACGGAGGATGGGCTTACAAACCCGGCTGCCGTCCAGGGCAGCTTTGTCGGGCTTGGTCTGACCTTCAAATTGTAGGAAAACTCATATGATCAGAGAGGCTGGCAGAGATGATCTGCCTGCCTCTCATTCCATAATATGAAGAAGCAATGAAGAGAAACATACGGCGGATAACTGATATATACCTTCTCGGTATAGTGTCTATTCTCGTTCTCACATCCTGTTCTATAAATAAAATGGCAACCAGCATGGTTGCCGATGCCCTTGCCTCCCCCGGAGGAACTTCGGTGTTCGCCAGTGAGGAAGACCCGCAGCTGGTCGCCGATGCCCTTCCTTTCGCTCTGAAGCTGTACGAAACACTTCTGCAGTCCGATCCTGACAACCGGGGGCTGCTCGAGGCTGCAGCGGAGGGTTTTGTCAGCTATGCCAACGCCTTTATTCACACACCTGCGACTATGCTCGGATATGATCAGCTGGATCAGCAGAAGGAGATGCTGGCCCGGGCACGGGCCATGTACCTTCGCGGCCGGGATTACGCCCTCAGATCTCTGGAAGTAAGACACCCGGGATTTACCGGAAATCTTGATATCGATACGGGCCGTCGGCAATTGGAAGAAATGGATAGTAAGGACGTGAAGGCCCTCTACTGGGCCGCCGCCGGTTGGATGGGTGCGGTATCGGCAGCCGGCTTTGATACGGCTTTGCTGATGGAATTACCTCGGCCCGTCGCCCTGGCTGCTGCTGGATTAGCCGTTGATGAAGCGTACGGTCAGGGGGCATTTCACAGTCTCTTCATAGATATCTATGGGGGAATACCTTCTGAACAGATGCTGTATGGGAGTTCGGAATTGGGAGCTTATTCGCGTGAAATTCTTCAGGCTGTTTATGAAAAGGCACGGAAGAGCCTGAAAGATGCAGGGGAACGATCTGTGGAAGAGGGGGCACAGCCTGCTGAAGTTGATTTTACCACCTCAACAGGAAGAGCGAGATTTCATTTCAACAGGGCAATAGAGATATCGGAAGGACATCTGGCAGGCCCCTATGTCTCTCTGGCGGCCAGCGTGGTCGTACAAATGCAGGATGCCGATGAATACCGCAGGGTCCTCGAAAAGGCCCTTGCCATCGATATCGATGCGTATCCCGGGAACAGACTGGTAAATGTCATTATGCAGCGGAAGGCGGAATGGATGCTGGAAACGATAGAGGATAGATTTCTGGTTTTCTGACCCGGATACCCCGGATCTGTTTTGGTTACTTCAGGATTATTTATCCAGCTTCTTCAAACGCTGTACCGGTACATGCAGATGATGCCGCATGGCGTTGGCTGCTTCGATTCCTTTCCCCTGCTTGATTAATTGCAGTATCTCAAGATGCTCATGAAGTTCCTTTACCAGGGTTTCTTTTTTCGTAATCTTGAAATAGGCTTCCCGGCGTGCGATCATGAGTTTTTCTTTAATTGAAGCGAAAATTTCGATGAGAGTATCATTTTGTGAGGAATAATAGAGTTGTTCATGAAAGGCCATACCTAAATCGAAATGGTATTGATTATGATCAACCGCGTCGAGAGATTCACGGATGATTTTTTCCATTTTTTCGATAGCCTTTTTCCCGCCATAATTGGCTGCAAGCCAGCAAAGGCCCGGTTCGACTACCAGACGCGTTTCGAGCAGCTCGATAAGCGCCTTTTCCGGATCTATGTCATTCAGATGAGAATTGTATTCTATCTGCCGTATCCGTTCCAGAGCGTTTTCGGATACGAAGGTTCCTCTGCCGGGAGTTGATTGAAGCAGCCCGACCAGTTCAAGCGCCTTGACGGATTCTCTGATAGAATTTCTGCTTACCTCAAATTGATTTGAAAGGGATATCTCTCCCGGGATACGTTCTCCAGGTTTCCATGTACCATCGCTGATAAGATCAATGATCTGTTTGGAGATTTCTTCATGCAGGCTGTGACGGCGAGCCGGTGTAATCATTGGTAACCTCTTTTATCGATAGGATACATAAAAACACCGGCTCTCACAAGTAGTATCTTCTTGCCTTAACCGTTTGTAACGAAATCGAGCAGGCCTGGAACACCCAGACCGCTCAGTCCCAATTTTTCCATGGTGCGGCCTTCACCGGAAAAGTTTCTGTTCAGCAATATCGTACCCAGATCTATGGTCGTCTGAATAATCGGGACGGGTACACCCAGTTGTTTTCCGAGAGAAGCCATAGGTACCAGTCCCATCGGTATGTCCTCAAGCACATACCGGGTGTCAAGACGTTTCTGGCCTGTGATGCCCTTGTAGGCTTTGACTTCCTTTACGGTTTCCGATAATGTTGGTTTATCGACACCATACAATGTGTTATACATCTGGAGGACTCCCGGCAGCTCCAGGTTAACGGCCTTACCGAGTGCCAGTCTTTCCAGATCCAGTTTTTCGGCATAGCTCCCGATGGTGGGAGTTATGCCGTCCATATAATACTCCCATGAATGTTCCGACTCGATGATTGATACATTCAGAAGCGAAGGTCCCGGATGCATTACCGCATTCAGGTTAGTCAGGCTTGTTTCGAGTACATTCCGTGCGGCGTACATCTGAGGGTAGGCCTCGCTTATTACATCCACAGCCTCTTTGGTTTTTGCGGCCGGCAGTGCAGCCATGGCCAGAGTCTGTTTCAGCCCATTAATGTGCGCGTGGCCTGCTTTTTTCGCTCTGCATGCGTACAGCAGAGACTGGGCTTCCGATACGATGATAGAGTCGATGGGAGCTCCCTTTTCCCTGCACACCTGACGGAATTCGATCGCTCCGAAGGTTGCTCCGGGATGGATAAAAACGATCTGTCCCGGGCTGAGGGAGGGCGCCATTTTTTCAGCGATGCTTCGATGATACAGGGCGGGAGCTATCACCATAATAACATCCTCTCCCTTTACGGCTTCATCCATATCGAGGGTGGCTTTTTCGACAGGGCCGAAGCCCTCAACGGCACCTTCAACGTTAATTCCGCCCTGATCGGCAATAGCTTTTATGGTATCCGGTACCACATCATAGATGCGGACCGGATAACCCATCACGGCAAGGTGTCCGGCAGCCGATTGGCCTCCGTTCCCGCCGCCGATTATTGCCCATTTTGTTTTTCGGATTGTTTTTTCACTCATTGTGAACTCCAATTCAATCTATTGGGTCAGGCTGTCGAACAGTTCAGCTCCGTATTCCCCTTTGATCTGAGGCCATACCTCTTCACGGACTTTATCGGCAATCTTTGCCAGGTCACTGTCGCTGTAGGGGATGATCTCGACACCGACTCCGGCAAGCTGTTCCTCATAGGACTTTGTTTCTGTTGGAGCTGATTTCCATCGGGCTTCTTCCATGTCCAGGGCTGCTTTTTCAATCAGGTCTTTTTCTTCATCCGCAAGTTTGTCCCAGAGGCTTTTGTTTATATACAGGAACCACATCTCGAAGTGGCTGTTCACCGGCAGATAGTACTTTGTCAGGTCCCTGAAGCTGCTCCAGTAGCCTTCAGCACCGGAACCGATCACTCCATCGACTATACCGGTCTGCATGGCTGTAAAAGCTTCGGAGAAGGGTATGGGAGTAGCAAGATAACCCAAAGCCGTGGCGGTGAGTTCGAAGGATTTGATACCGGGCACCCTTATCTTCAGTCCCTGATTGGCATACGGATCCTTCGGTGCCGCAGGTTCTTTGGCCAGGGCAACGCCGCCGAAATACTTCGGATACTGGGCGAGAACTTTAATATTCTCCTTTTCAAGCATCTGTTCCACGGCATTCATAAGATCCCCGCCCCAGGCGAACATCTCTTTGGCTTCTTCCCAATTGGTAACCAGGTAAGGGGCTGCGGTAATGGAAAGGGCCTTGGTTACCGAGTTGGCCGCCGGTGCCAGCTGCATTTCTACATCGCCGATTCCGACGCGTTCCTGTACAACCGTGTAATTTCCCAATTGACTGGCCGGAAACACTTCAATGTTGACCATTCCCTGGGAAGCTTCCCTGACCGCTTCAGTAAAGGCAACCAGGTCGGTATCGGTTGAGGTGCCCTGGGGACGGACATGTCCGACCTTCCACGAGCGCTCGGTCTCTCCTGCCGCCCACACTCCAGCCGCGGCGATAGTTACTATCAGCGCGAGCAATACAATTTTCTTCAGACTCATCTTTTACTCCTTTTCAATTTATATTTTCCGGATACACCGGAGGTATACCTCATGCAGTATCTCCTGATTCACGTGCATTCTTATGCCAGACCTAGAAGCCTGGGGAGAAACATCGACAGATCGGTCCAGAAAGTGGTTAAAAAGACAACAGGGACATATCCTATCAGCAGGAAAACCATGGTGGGACCGAGAATGTCATGAAACTCTGTTTTTCCGATTCTCATACCGAGGTACAGAATGCTGGCGTAAGGAGGTGTGACTCCTCCCATCGCCAGGTTCACGCCCATGATGGCAGCAAACTGCACAGGACTGATGCCAAGCTCGGTCACGAGCGGCAGAAGCAGCGGGGCACAGAGAATCATACCTGTTACATCATTCACAATCATGCCGACGAGAAAAAGAAAAATATTGATGATGATCAGAAGGATTACCCGATTCGAGGTAATGCCGAAGAGAATCTGGATCAAAGCCTGAGGCACTCTCAGGAGCACGTAGGTTTGACTCAGCATCAGGGTGAAAATGATCATGGTCATGATGGAACCTATGGAGACGCCCGCTCCTGTTACCACCTTGAGGATTGCTTTGCGATCGAGGTCCTTATAGAGCCAGACACCAATGGGTATTGCCACCACCGCGGCTACTGCGGCTGCCTCGGTAGGCGTGAATACGCCGCCGTATATTCCCCCCAGAATTATTACAGGAACCATAAGGCCGGGGATGGCAAAGAGAATCTTACGGCTGTTTTCCCGGATCCGTTCCGATCGGTTCGCGCTTATCTCTACCAGTTTTATATTGGGAAGGCGTCTGGTCCATACCATATTGATGACCGAGAAGAGAATTATTATGAGAATCCCTGGGCCTACGGTTGCCAGAAAGGCAGCCAGGATTGAAGTCTCAGTGACCCATCCGTAAAAGATCATAATGATGCTCGGCGGGATTAACAGGCCGAGAATGGATGATACCGTCACCAGTGCTGTTGCGTATCCCCGGGGATAGCCCTGCTCCACCATCCTTGGAATAAGAATGGGGCCGGTAGACGCAACCCCGGTAAATCCGCTTCCGGATATCGCTCCCACTATTCCGGAGGTTACGATGGCAACGACTCCGATACCCCCTTTGATACGGCCGACGAAGACATCGATAAAATTGAGAAGATGCTTCGCGATACCGCTTTCCGAGATGAGCAGACCTGCGAGGATGAAAAGCGGGCTGGCCAGAAGAACCAGACTGATGGATTGATTGAAGGCCCACAGCATCATGCTTGTCATGGAAGCGCCGCCGAAGATCACCATAAAACCGAGGGCGCCGCCGAAACAGAATGGAAGTGGAACACTGAGCATCAATAAGAGAATAAGAACCAGAACATCAAAGGCAACTACTGTTAACATCTTTCAATTTCCTCCCTAGGCTGCTTTTTTTCGCAGTAAATCGAAGTCATTGTACCGGTCGATCAGTTCGACAAAGGTAAAATAAGTCATGAATACCAATCCGATGAACATTGCACTCTCACCGAAGAAGAGAGGAAGGTACAGCAGACTGCTGAGTTTCCAAACCTTCATTGAGTACAGAAAATACTTGAAGGCCCAATAGGTCAGCCATCCGCTGATCAGAACCGAGACAACCGTTCGGATGAAGAAAAATACTGCCAGGGACTTTTCCTTTTTTATGTAGAGTGCCAGAATTCCAGCCTGGATATGGTCCCGTTCGTGGGAAGCTACTCCTCCGCCCAGCATATACAACCAGATAGTCGGAAACAGCATAATTTCTTCAATCCCCATAAGAGGCATCTGAAGCACATAGCGCAGAATCACCTGAGTGACCACGAGCAGCGGAATCACGATCAGGAGAATCAGCACAACTGTCTTCTGAAATGCAGCTATTCCCTTGGAAAATTTTGAATTTTCTAAGCTTTTCATTTCCTCCACCTTTCCTAATTGTTCAAATGTAATAATGTACTACTGTTCAAATGTCCAACAAACTTCTGTATTTTCAGTATACCACCTTTATGTGCTGTGTCAAGTTTTTTTTACCCGGCAAGGAATTAACAAAGCTGCTTCCCAGTATTAAATATATCGAAAAAATTCCTTGACAAAAATTCGATTTCCGTAGGAAAATATATTTGATATACGAAAATCGTTTTCAGGAGGAAAAAATGACAATCGGTTGTCCAAAAGAAATTAAGAAACATGAATACCGGGTAGGTATGACCCCTCATTGCGTCAAGGGGTATGTAAAGAATGGCCACACGGTACTGGTTCAGAAAGGTGCCGGAGAAGGATCCGGTTTTGAAGACTCCGAGTACCAGGTGGCTGGAGCAAAGCTGGTAAATACAGCCGCCGAGGCCTGGGGTGCGGATATGGTTGTGAAGGTCAAAGAGCCTCTCAAGGAAGAGTACGGCTTTTTCAGAAAAGACATGCTGCTGTATACCTATCTGCACCTGGCCGCGGACAAGGAGCTAACAGATGCTATGCTGAAATCGGGAATGAAGGGGATAGCATATGAGACCATCCAGACCGACGACGGCCGCCTTCCCTGTTTGACCCCGATGAGTGAAATAGCCGGCCGCCTGAGTGCACAGGAAGGGGCGAAATATCTGGAGAAGCCCTTCGGAGGACGGGGTGTCCTGCTCGGCGGAGTTCCCGGTGTTGAACGCGGAAAAGCCGCGGTCCTCGGCGGAGGTGTTGTTGGAACCAATGCATGTAAGATGCTGGTCGGTATGGGTGCGGAAGTAACCGTTCTTGATATTAATACCGATCGTCTCGCATACCTGGATGATATTTTTCAGGGACATATCACCACTTTGGTAAGTAATGAAGGGAATATTGAAAAGATAGCCCGGGAAAGCGATCTAATCGTAGGGGCTGTTCTTATTCCCGGCGCCAAAGCTCCGAAACTGATCAGAAAAGAACATCTCTCCATGATGAAAAAAGGCGCGGTTCTTGTAGATGTAGCGGTTGATCAGGGAGGATGCTTCGAAACTACCCATGCCACTTATCATGATGATCCGATTTTTGTGATCGATGGTGTTACTCACTACTGTGTAGCCAATATGCCGGGAGCAGTAGCACGTACTTCAACCCTGGCGCTGACGAACTCGACCCTCGGTCTCGGAATACAGCTCGCCAGCAAGGGCGTTGAGAAAGCGTGTAAGGAATCCGCCCTCCTGATGAGGGGTTTGAATATCTACGACGGAAAATGTACGTTCAAGGGTGTTGCCGATGCCTTTGGTTTGCAGTATGTTCCGGCTGACGAGGTAGTGTAGATTGCCATGTGTCCTTATGAACCGGATGAGATAGATACCAAAATTATCGCGCGACTGCGTAAGGAAAATATCAATAACAGTGCTCTGGCCCAGGAACTGGGCTTATCGGAGGGTACTGTACGACAACGGATCAAGAAACTGAAGGAATCCGGAGTCCTGGCGGTGAAAGCGCTCATCAATCCTGATAGTCTCATAAATAAACAACTGGCAGCGATAGCTATAAGCATAAATGAAGCACGACTGCTCGATGCCAAAGCACGGGAAATTGCAGAGCTGGATGGTGTCCTTTCCGTTTCAATAGTATCGGGGCGCTATGATATCATCATAGAAGCCCTGGTCGATTCAAATCATGGTCTGGTGGATTTTCTCACGAATACCATGGCTCAGATCGAGGGAGTATCAAAGACGGAAAGTTTTCTCATGTTGAGGAATTATAAAAAGTATGTCTAAACAGATGTATTTCTCTCCTTTCGGCGCCCTGTCTTCGGACAAGGCGCTTTTTTTTCATCTTAACTTCTCCGGCGGACTGCCGAAAATTGTATAAGAATAGATACTAGGAGGCGATGGCACGATGAAGCAGTATGTGGTGAAAGGGAATGGTGAGTTCAGGACAATCGTGGAAGTGCTGCAGAAAGACCGC